>Ga0081540_1000070_pt1 | contig 111392 bp, 104 predicted proteins | sample TabmetS2T1R1_FD_71024 | JGI IMG/M metagenome (GOLD analysis project Ga0081540, IMG submission 71024) | Tabebuia heterophylla rhizosphere microbial communities from the University of Puerto Rico - S2T1R1 | ecosystem: Host-associated > Plants > Roots > Rhizosphere ...
TGCCGGCTCGCCCCTCACGCCCGGCTCGCCGGCTGCCGCGCCCGCCTGCGCGCTCAGGCCTGCCTTCGGGGCATCCGACGAGAATCCGGCGCCAATTGGTTGCGGCACAGGCCGCGCTGCGGGAGCGTGCCGCCGGTCAGCCGAGCAGCCCGGAGGCCCTGACGGTGATCGTCAGACCACCGGGGCTCACGACCAGGGTCTTGGACGACGACAGCAGGTCCACCATCGTCACGTGGACGGTCGCGGTCTGCCCGGCAGACAGCGAGCGCACGCTCAGGCTGATGGTCAAATTGAGCGGGTCCGGGTTCTGGATCTGGATCCCGGAGACGGGCCCGCCCTGGGCGGTGAGCGTGAACGAGCCGGTCACACCCAGCCGCAAGCTCACGATCCGGGTCGAGGGGACCAGGCTGCCGACCCCCGGGCCCGGCGCCGCCGACGTGGACGGCGCCGGCGACGGGCTGGCCGATGGCACCGACGCGGATGGCACCGCCGCGGCGGGCACCGACGCGGAGACGGCCACCGGCGCGGTCGCCGCCACCCCCCGGCCAAGCGGGTGGGTGCCCGGCCCGGCGGGGGCGCCGCCACCGCCGGAGTGCCGCGGCGCAGGTGTCCCGGGCGGGGCTGGCGGCGTCAACCCGGGCGCGGTCGACGGCCCGACGGCCAACGGCCCCGGGGAATGCGGAGCATTCGGCTTGTGCCCGTGCGTGGCGTACAGGATCCCGGCGGCGATCACGACGGCGGCCGCGGCCCCGGCGCCGACCCTCGCCGCGTGCGCGAGCGGCCCGTGTGCCGCGTGCGGCGGATCGAGCGGCTTGGGGAATCCGGACTGGCCGAACGGCCCGGCGCGGTGGATCACTCCCGCCCGGTGGGCCGAGGCGCCCGGGCTGAAGTCGCCGACAAGGTGGAGCAGCTGGTCGCGCAAACGGGTCGGCACCAGGGCCACCGGCAGCATGCCGAGCAGCATCGCGGGGCTGAGCTCCCGGTGCTTGCGTGCCCGGCAGCGCTGACAGCGCTCGATGTGCCGGTTGATCCGCTTGCGCAGCAGAACGTTCAGCTGCCCGTCCCAGCCGGCCAGGATCGCGGCCAGCTCGGCACAGGACTCGCGGCCGGTGCGGGCGACCAGCAGCGCCCCCAGCGACGTCTCGAACTGCGACCGTGCCCGCGACGCCAGGGCATGCGCCTGGTTCGGGCTTACACCGAGGGCGTCGGCGAGGTCCCGGCCGGCAAGATCGTGGCGGAGGTTCAGCTCGATGATCTCCCGGTCGCCGGGGTTGAGCCCCGCGAGCGCCGCGCTCACCAGCGCGCGTAGCTCCGCCTTCTCCGCCTCCGCGGTGAGGTCCACCGTGTCATCGGTCACCTCGCCCGCCTCGTCGAGCGGCACGGACGAGGCGCGGGCACGGATCCGGCGCCGGCATTCGTTGCGCGCGACGGCATAGAGCCAGGGCCGGAGCCTGCCGTGGTCGCGGAGCCCGCCCAGCCGGCCAGCCGCGATGATGAACGTCTCCTGGACCACGTCGGCGGCGTCGGCCGGCTCGCCAAGCAGGCTGCGGCAATAGCCGTACAGAGCTGGCGCGTACCGGTCGTAGGCCGCGGCCATCCCCGCCTCCCGGCCGGCCAGGATCGCCTCCACCATCTCTGCGTCCTGCATCCGCCTACCGTAGGCCTTTGCAGGCCAGCACGTGGAGGAAATCGGCATCCGGACGGCGGGTCGCCGCGCGGGCGGGGCCGCCGCCAGCCTGCCCATCACGGCACGCTGACCCGCGCTGCCGCCGCGGCCGTCAGGCCGTGCCCTGCCGGGTGTGCACCACCACTCCGTCCACGATCGTCACGTCGACCTGCGCGAGCGCGATCTCCCCGACGGGCTGGCCGAACAGGTCACGGTCAAGCACGACCAGATCGGCCCGCTTGCCGACCTCGATCGAGCCCGTCTCGAGCTCGGCATGGTTGACGTACGCGGAGCCGATGGTGGCGGCGGCGAGCGCGGTGGCGAGGTCGATCCGCTCGGACGGCAGGAACGGCTCGTCTCCCTGGGTGCCGCCGTACGGATAGCCGGGCGGGATCGTCCGGTTCACCGCGGTATGGATCTCCCAGAGCGGGTTCGGGCTCGACACCGGCCAGTCGCTGCCGAAGCAGAGCTGCGCGCCGGAGCGCGACAGGCCGCCGAACGGGTACTGCCAGGCGCCGCGCTCGCAGCCGAGAAAAGGGAGCGTGAGCTCGGTCATCTGGGGCTCGTTGCATGCCCACAACGGCTGGCAGTTGGCAATCACCGAGAGCGCCCGGAACCTGGGCAGGTCATCGGGGTGGACAACCTGGAGATGGGAAATATGGTGCCGCCCGCGGCCGGGCCCGTTGGCGCCGCGGGCGGCCTCCACCGCGTCGAGCGCCTCCCGGACCGCGCGGTCCCCGATCGCGTGGAAATGCACCTGGAAGCCCCGGGCGTCGATCGCCGTGACCGCCGCCTTCAGCTCCTGCGGGTCGAAGAAGCTGGCGCCGGCGCGAGAAGTCTCCCGGCCGTGGGCGTCGAGGTAGGGGGTCAGCATGGAGGCCGTGAAGGTCTCGCATATCCCGTCCTGCATGATCTTCACGCTCGTCGCGCGGAAGCGGCCGGTCCCGGGCCCGGCGGCCCGCGCGGCCCGCGCGGCCTGGTCCCGGCGCTCCGCGAGCCCGCCGAGCTGACCGAGCCCGGCCTCACGCTGCCACCAGAGCGCGCCGACCACGCGGGCAGTGAGCAGCCCGCGCCGCTCGGCCTCGACGTAGGCGTCGAAGCAGTCGGGGACCACCGCGTAGTCGCCGACGATCGCCTCCTGCCAGCCGGTGACGCCCAGCGCGTGCAGGTAGCGCTGCCCTTCGCGGATGCCCTCCACCTGCTCATCCAGATCGGGGCGGGGCACGGCCCGTTCGACGAGGTTCATGGCGCCCTCCTGCAGGACCCCCGATGGCTCGCCGCGCGCGTCCCGCTCGATCCGCCCGTCGGCCGGGTCCGGGGTGTTCGCGTCGACCCCGGCGAGGGCCAGCGCCCGGGAGTTCACCCAGGCCGCATGGTGGTCGCGGTTGGCCAGGAACACCGGGCGATCGGGGACGGCCCCGTCCAGATCCCCTTTGCCGGGAACACCGCCGGGGAACACGTCCATCGACCAGCCGCCGCCGGTGATCCACGCGGCGGCCGGATGGCGCTCGGCGTAACGGCGCACGGCCGCGAGGTAGTCATCGCGGCCGTGCGCCCCGGACAGGTCACAGCGGATCCGCTCCAGCCCTGCGCCCGAGGCGTGGACGTGGGAATCGACGAATCCGGGCAGCAGCATCCGGCCCGCCAGGTCAATGACCTCGGTGCGCGGCCCGATCAGCTCGGAAACCTCCGCGTCGGCGCCCGCCGCCACGATCCGCCCGCCCGCCACGGCGACGGCCTGCGCCCAGGATCGTGCGGCGTCGACCAGGTAGGCATGCCCTCCCGTGAGCACCAGATCCGCCGTGTTCCCGCCGCCCATCACGCCCTCCTCTACCGTCCTGCCATTGATGAACCGGCCCCGAGCAGCACCAGTCCTTCCAGGATGAGGACCACACCGGCCGCCTGCCAGCGCGCCAGCCGCTCATCCAGGAGCACCAGCCCGCCGATCGGCGGGACGATCGGGTAGGCGCTGGAGGAGGCGGCTGTGTTCGAGATGAGGCCGACCTGGTCGCCGCGGGCGAAGAAGGCCACCCCGGCCGCGTCGCCAGGAGACCATAGGCCACGCGGTCGCGGCTAGTCGCCGAGTTCGGCGCGGCGGCGGTTCACGTAGTCGTCGAGCTCGGCGCGAATCGCGTCGTCGAACGGTGGCGGTGCGTACTCGTCGAGCGTCTTGGTGTAGATGTCCGCGGCGCGGGCGGCAGTGTCCTTGCCGCCCTGCTTCAGCCAGCGCTCGTAGTTGGCGGTGGATGACAGCAGCGGCCGGTAGAAGCACTCCCGGAACCGCTCCATGGTGTGCTGGGCGCCCAGGAAGTGTCCACCGTGGCCGACCTCCTCGTGCGCGCCGAACGCGAGCGAGGCCTCGTCGATCTCCAGCGGCGTGAACTGGACCCGGAGCATCCGCAGCAGCTCGACGTCGATGATGAACTTCTCGTAGCAGCTGACCAGGCCACCCTCCAGCCAGCCGGCCGCGTGCATGACGAAGTTGGTGCCGGCCAGGAACGTGGGCAGCAGCGTCATCAGGGCCTCGTACGCGGACTGCGCGTCCGCGGTCTGGCTGGAGTTCAGGCCGCCGCCGGTGCGGAACGGCAGCCCGTAGTGACGCGCCAGCTGGCCGGTGCACAGCAGTCCGATCGCCGACTCCGGAGTGCCGAAGGCGGGCGACCCGGACTGCATGTCGATGTTGGACAGGAACGACCCGAAGATGACCGGGCAGCCCGGCCGTATGAGCTGGGCCAGCGCGATGCCGGACAGCGCCTCGGCCAGCTGCTGCGTCAGCGCGGCCGGGATCGTGACCGGCGACATGGCGCCCATCAGCAGGAACGGGGTCAGGACGACCGGCTGGTTCGCGGCACAGTACTCGAACTGCGCGTCCAGCATCCGGTCATCCCAGCGCAGCGGCGAGTTGCAGTTGATCAGGGAGATCGTGGCCGGAGTCTGCTCGATCTTCTCCCGTCCTCCGAACAGGATCGAGGTCATCGCGATGGTGTCGGCGGCGTTCGGGCCGGAGACCACGTTCCCCATGTAGATCTTGTCGGTGACGGTCTGCAGAGCGTAGATCATGTCGAGGTGGCGGGAGTCCAGCGGCGCGTCGTTCGGCTCGCAGATGACCCCGCCCGCCGAGTCGAGCTCGGGGAACGACTGCGCGAGCATGGACAGCCGCCGGAAGTCGTCGAGCGTGGCGTCCCTGCGCACCTCGCCCTCGCGGACGAACGGGCAGCCGTACACGCTGCTGAAAACCATGTAGTCGCCGCCGATGTGCACGTTGTTCGCGGGGTTGCGCGCCTGCACGTCGAACTCGCGCGGGGCCTTGGCCACCTGCTCAAGCACGAACTCGGGATCGAGCCGCACCACGTCGCCGTCCACCTGCTGGCCCGCCGCGCGGAACAGCTCCACCGCCTCCGGCTTGCCGAACTGGATCCCGATCTCGGAGACGATGCGCCGCCAGCCCCGGTCCAAGACCTCGATCGCGTCGGCGGAGAGGATCTCGTACCGCGGCATCGTGTTGACGAACATCGCCTCGTCACCCCACTCGTCCCGCCCGCCCGGGCGCGCTTGACCACTCCAGGGCCCGATCGTAGGATCACATAGTAGAACATGGTTCTGTAATATGGAACTACCGGCAGTGCCCCGGCCGCAGGCGCAGCCCCGGAAGCCGGGTGGGAGACACAGGCGGGAAGCATAGTGACCAGTCCCAGCGGCACGCAGGCGGTCGACCGGGCGGCAAGGCTCCTCACCGAGGTCGTGCACTCCCCCGGCTCGGTGACCTTCACCGAGCTGGCGGCGACGACCGGCCTGGCCAAGAGCACGACGTCCCGGCTCCTGCTGGCGCTGGAACGCAACGGGCTGGTGCGGCGCGACGACCACGGCCGGTTCCGGCCGGGCGAGGTGTTCGTCAGGTTCGCGTGGCGTGGCGGCGCCGACGCCGGGCTGGCCGAGCTGGCCCAGCCGTTCCTCGAGCGCGTCGGCGAGCAGACCGGCGAGACGATCAACCTTGGCGTCGAGCGGGACGGCATGATCGTGCAGATAGCCCAGGTCGACAGCGTGTACGTGATCGGCGTCGGCAACTGGCTGGGGCGCCCGGTCCCGCTGCACTGCACCGCGCTGGGCAAGGTGCTGCTCGCCTACGGTGCCGCATCGCTGCCCGCCGGCCGCCTGGCGCGCCCGACCGAGCGGACCATCACCAGCCGCGCCGAGCTGCAGGCCGACCTCGCGACCGTCCGGGCGCACGGCTACGCCATCACCGACTCCGAGCTGGAGCCGGGGCTGGTCGCGGTCGCCGCGCCCGTCCGCCGCGACGGCGGCGCCGTGGTCGCCGCGCTGTCGGTGTCCGGCCCCGCCCACCGGCTGACCCCCGCCAGGCTGCCGGGTGTGGCAGCCCAGTGCGTTGCGCAAGCCAGCGCGCTGTCCAGCGTCCTCGGCCACCGGCCGGAGGAGCCACCGCAACCGGGCGAACGAGCAGAGAGAGAAGGTGCCGCGTGACATCAGAGGAGCTCCTCCGGCAGCTCTACGACGACACGCTGGTCGGCAACGGGCCGGCCGTGCTGGAGCTGACCAACACCGGGCTGGCGATGGGACTCGGCCCGGAGACGCTGCTGTACGAGGCACTGATCCCCGCGCTGGAGGAGGTCGGCGCCCGGTTCGAGCGCGGCGACTTCTTCGTCCCCGAGATGCTCATCGCGGGCAAGGCGATGGCGGGCGCGCTTGAAATCCTGCGCCCGCTGCTGGCCGAGACGGGTGCGGCCGCGATCGGCACCGTGGTCATGGGCACGGTCAAGGGCGACGTCCACGACATCGGCAAGAACCTGGTCAACATCATGTTCGAGGGCGCCGGGTTCCACGTCATCGACCTCGGCGTGCAGGTCGCCCCCGAGAAGTTCGTCGACGCGGTGCGCGAGCACCAGCCCGACATCGTCGGCTTCTCCGCCTTCCTCACCACGACCATGCCGATGTTCAAGGCGAACATCAACGCGCTCTCCAAGTCGGGCCTGCGCGACCAGGTGATCGTCATGGTCGGCGGCGCCCCGGTGACCCAGGAGTACGCCGACGTGGTCGGCGCCGATGGGTACGCCGCCGACGCGTCCGCGGCGGTCGTCCGGGCCAAGGAACTGCTGCAGCGGCGCCGCGCCGCCCTGCCGGCGTAGCGGGCCGGGCCGGGATGCGTACCGTCCTGTCGTCGGCCAGCCGGGAGGCCGTGATCGGCCCCGGCGAGCCGTTCTGCATCATCGGGGAGCGGATCAACCCCACCGGGCGCAAGATCTTCCAGCAGCAGCTGCGCGACGGCGACCTGTCCCGGGTGGAGATCGATGTGGCCGACCAGCTGGCCGGTGGCGCCATGGTGCTCGACGTCAACATGGGCGCCCCGTTGGTGGACGAGGCCGAGCTCATGGTCCGGGCGGTCAAGCTCATCCAGGGCCTGACCGACCTGCCCCTGTGCCTGGACTCCTCGATCGTCGAGGTGCTCGACGCGGGGCTCGCCGCGTACGAGGGCAAGGCGCTGGTCAACTCGGTCACCGCCGAGGACGAACGGCTGGAGGTCATACTGCCGCTGGTCGCGAGGTACGGCGCGGCGGTCATCGCCCTCCCCAACGACGAGGAGGAGATCCCGGAGGACCCGCGGCGCCGGGTCGAGCTCGCACGCAAGGTCATCGACGTGGCGACCGGGCGGTACGGCATCGCCATCGAGGACATCGTCATCGACCCGCTCGCGATGCCGGTCGGCGCCGACACCACGCTCGGGGTCAAGACGCTCGAGACGATCGCGGCGCTGCGCGACGAATTCGGCGTGAACATGACGCTGGGCGCGTCCAACGTCTCGTTCGGCATGCCGGACCGGCACACGATCGGCGCCGCGTTCCTGCCGATGGCGATCTCGGCCGGCCTGACCAGCGCCATCATGGACGCCCGGTCGCGGCAGATCGTGCGCGCGGTCAAGGCGGCCGACCTGCTGCTCGACCGGGACGCCTGGGGCGCGGCGTGGATCGCCGCCCACCGGGCCGAGCAGGCCCAACAGGCCAAGCAGGCCCAGCAGGCCGCCACGTGACCAGCGTGCAGGGCACCGAGCTGGAAGCGGACGGCGGCGGCGCGCCGGCCGGGCCCGTCCGGGTCGATCTCGTCTTCGAGCCCGGCGAGCGCCGGGTGCGGGTGCCGCACGGGGTCACCGTGTTCGACGCCGCCAGCTGGAACGGCATCGCGATCGACTCCACCTGCGGCGGCCACGGTACCTGCAAGAAGTGCAAGGTCAAGGTCGCCGACGGGGCGGCGCCGCCGACCCCCCTGGACGCGCGTGCGTTCGCCCCGGAGGAGCTGGCCGATGGCTGGCGGCTCGCCTGCCGGGCGCTCGCAAACGTCGACGCGACGGTGGAGGTGCCGCCGCTGGCCACCCGGCCGAAGGCGGCCACCGTCGGGGTCGGGCGGCAGGTCATCCTCCGCCCGGCCGTGCAGAAGCGCTACCTTGAGCTGGCCGAGCCGACTCTGGCCGACCAGGCAACCGATCTCGAGCGGCTGCTGGCCGCCATGGACGACCTCGAGCTGCGCGTGGACCTGCCCGTGCTCAGGACGCTCGGCCGGATGCTGCGCGCCGCCGACTACCAGGTCACCGCGGTGGTGGTGGACGACGTGCTGATCGCGGTCGAGCCCGGGGACACCTCCGCCCGGCGTTTCGGCATCGCCTACGACCTGGGCACGACGACCGTCGTGGCCACCCTGCTCGACCTGTCGACCGGCACCCCGGTGGCGGTGGATTCGGTCCTCAACGCGCAGCAGCCGTTCGGCGCCGACGTCATCAGCCGGATCAGCGCGACCATGCTGGACCCGGGCGCCCTGGGCAGGCTGACCGGCCTCGCGCAGCAGACACTGGCCGAACTGGCCGCCACCGTCTGTGAGCGGGGCGGGGTGGAACCGGCCGAGGTGTACGAGGTGGCCGTGGCCGGCAACGCCACCATGACCCATCTGGCGCTCGGCATCGACCCGGAACCGCTCGGGGTGGCGCCGTTCATCATGTCCACCCGCCTGTACCCGGAGGTGCTCGCCGCCGACCTGGGCATCGGCGTGCACCCACGGGCCCGTGCGGTGGTCTTCCCCGCGTTTGGCGCCTACGTCGGCGGCGACATCACCGCGGGCCTGCTCGCCTCGGGCATGGACCGCGACTCGCGCACCCGGCTGTTCATCGATATCGGCACCAACTGCGAGATCGTGCTCGGCAACGACGACTGGCTGCTCGCCACCGCCGCGCCGGCCGGGCCGGCGTTCGAGGGGGCGGCGATCCGGTGCGGCATGCGGGCCGCCGACGGCGCGATCGAGGTGGTCACGATGACGCCGGACGCGCTGGACCTGAAGGTCATCGGGGACGCCGAGCCGGCCGGGCTGTGCGGGTCCGGGCTGGTCGACGCCGTGACCGGGCTGGTCCGGGTGGGGCTGGTTGACGCCTCCGGCCGGCTCATCGCCGAGGACGAGGCCGCCGCGCGCGCCCCCGGGCTCGCGGGCCGGCTGACCCGGATCGGCGACGAGCGCGTGTTCGTGCTGCACTGGTTCGGCGAGCCCGGCGATGCGACGCACTCGGTCTACCTGTCCCAGCGCGACATCAGGGAACTCCAGTTCGCCAAGGCGGCGATCGCCACCGGCTGGCAGATCCTGCTGGAGGAGGCAGGCCTGGCGGCCGGCGACATCCAGCAGGTCCTGCTGGCCGGGTCGTTCGGCAGCTATCTGTCGCCCGCGAACGCGATCAGGCTCGGCCTGGTACCCAGGCTGGCCGTGCTGCGGGTGGTGAGCGCCGGGAACGTGGCGGGCGAGGGCGCGAAGATGGCGCTGCTCTCGCTGCGCGAACGGGCCGCCGGGCTGGCGCTGCTGGAGGAGGTGAGGTATGTCGAGCTGTCGGACCGCTCCGATTTCAACGACCGCTTCGTCGGCCAGCTTGCCTTCCCCGGCTGACCCCGCGCCGGTGGTGATCGCGTGCGGGGCGCTCGCCGCCCACCTGCGGGAGATCATCACCCGCCGCGGCTGGCGGGTCGAGCTGCACTGCCTGCCCGCGCTGCTGCACAACCGGCCCGGCCAGATCACCCCGGATGCGGAACGAATAGCGCGGCGTGCCCTCGTCCGCGGGCGGCGGGTCGCTCTCGCCTACTCCGACTGCGGGACCTACGGGGCGCTGGACGAGCTGTGCGCGCGGCTCGGGCTGCGGCGGCTGCCCGGGCTGCACTGCTATGACGTGCTGGCCGGGCCGTCACGGGTACGCGCGCTGTTCGACGCCGAACCCGGCACGTACGTGCTCACCGACTTCCTGGTGCGCAGCTTCCGGCGGACGGTCCTGGCGGAGCTGGGCCTGGACCGGTACCCGCAGCTGTGGCACGACTACTTCGGGCACTACCGGCGGGTGGTGTGGCTCGCGCAGCGGCCGGACCCGGCGCTGACGGCGGAGGCCGAGCGGGTGGCAGACATGTTCGGCCTGCCGCTCACGATCGTGGAGACGGGCACGGCCCGGCTGGAGCGGGAACTGGCACGCCTGGTCGGTGAGGCGGCGGCCGACGGGGCGGCCGGCCCAGTGGCGGCCGACATGACGGCCACCGGTGTGGCGGGGGCCAGCGCGGTGGGGGCCGGCGAAGGCGGCGCGGGCTGATGGCGCGCAGCTTGCGGGGGACGGGGCTTCTCGGCGGCGGGCTGGCCGGCGTCGTGCCGCTGCTGCGCAGCCCCCGCTTCGAGGTGTTCCCGGCGGGCGGCGTGGAGGACGCCGTCACCGAGTGGCTGCCACCCGAGATGACGGTGACCGTGACCGCATCGCCGGCCAAGGGGCTTGACGCCACGGTGGACCTGACGGAGCGGCTGGCCCGCCTGGGTTACCGGGTGGTGCCGCACCTTTCGGCCCGGCTGGTGGCGGACGACGCCCACCTGGCCGAGATCGTCGCCAGGCTGACCGCCTGCGGCGTGGACGACGTGTTCGTCCCGGCGGGCGACGCCGACCCCCCGGCCGGCCGGTTCGACAGCGCGCTCTCGCTGCTGGAACGGCTTACGGAGATGGGCAGCCCGTTCGCGCGCATCGGGATCACCGGCTACCCGGAAACCCATCCGCGGATCGACGACGACATCACCGTCCAGGCCATGTGGGACAAGCGCCGCCACGCGACCTACATCGTCAGCAACCTGTGCTTCGACCCGGGCACGATGCGCCGGTGGATCAACCGCGTGCGGTCCCGGGGTGTCACGCTGCCACTGTTCGTCGGGCTGGCGGGACCGCTGGAACGGGCCAGGCTGCTCCGGATGGCCGCCAAGGCGGGCGCCGCGGAGTCCGCGCGGTTCCTGGCAGGCCACACCGAATGGTTCCTGCGGCTCGGCACCCCCGGCGGCTACAGCCCGGAGCGGCTCCTCTCGCGGCTGGCGCCCACGCTCTCCTCCCCCGCCGCCAATGTGGAGGGCCTGCATCTGTTCACCTTCAACCAGGTCCAGCAGACCGAGCAGTGGCGCCAGGCATTGCTCACCCGGCTGGGTGGATGAACGGCAGCGGATCACCACCATCTCGGTCACCAGGCGCAACGTGATCACCACACAGAGCGCTTGCACAGGCAGCCGCAACGAGCACCCGCACGTTCATCCGCACCGCGCAAGCACGCACCGCAATCGGATGCATTCATTTCCGGTACCCCTTCTGCCGCTAAAAGCGTCAAGGCGTGCGATAGGGCGTGTTATAACCGGCTTGAGGAACCTGCCTGCGCGCCATCAGGGCCCCCCGCCAGACGGCGCCGATGATCCCCGGCATCGGCGGTCCCGGCGTCCGTCAGCCTGTGGCGCCCGGCGGCCGCGGCACCCGGCACGCCCCGGTAGTGGGCGTTCTCCGGCGCCGCGGGACGCCAGGCTGCCGCACAGGCATCGCAGACGGAGACGGCAAACGCCGGGTACCCCCGGCACACAAACGCCGGGCATTCCGGCACATATGGGTTGGTGACCACAAGACGATGACCGGCTGGACCAGCCGGGGGGAAACGCAGCAATCTGGGGGGATAACGTGGCCGGTGCTCTCGGGCCTGATGCCGCCGCTTGCCGACTCTTACATCCCGCGCGCCGAGAGCGGGCTGGCGCTGGCAGGCAGCCTGAATCCCGGCGAGACGGTGGTGCTGGTGGCCGCGGACGACGACGGTGCCCTGGGCGCTGCGGGCGCCATGGGCGGCACCGGCAAGACGCAGCTCGCGGTCGCGATCGCCCACACGCTGTGGAACCAGCGGGCGGTGGACCTGATGGTCTGGCTGAGCGCGTCCGGCCGGGATGCGATCCTGACCGGCTACGCGCAGGCGCTGCGCGACGTCGGCGGCCCTGATCCGGGTGAGGGGCCCCGGGTGGCGGCCTTGCACCTGCTGGCCTGGCTGGCCGAAACCGGCCTGCCGTGGCTGGCGGTCCTCGACGATCTCAACGACGCGGCGGTTCTCGAAGGGCTATGGCCCTGGGGCGTCAACGGGCGGGTCGTGGTCACCACCAACCGCCCGGACACCGCGGTCAAGGCACCCAGCCCCCGCGTCGTGGAGGTCGGCCCGTTCAGCCGCCGCGAGAGCCTCAGCTACCTGTCCACCAGGCTGCAGGAAGACCCGGACCAGTGGATCGGCGCGCTCGATCTCGCCGAGGACCTCGGGTTCCTGCCCATCGCCCTGGCCCAGGCAGGGGCGCTGATGTCCGATGCCGGGATCGACTGCCGTCAGTACCGCACCTGGATCGCCGAGCAGCGGCAGCACCTGAGCACGCGGGCGGGGGCCAAATCGACGGTGGCGGCCGCCGGTGCATTAGCGCTTGAGGTCGCCAACCAGCGGACGCCCGCGGGCCTGGCGCGGCCGATGCTCGCGCTGATCTCGATGCTGGACCCCAACGGCATCCCCGGCGCGGTGCTCACCAGCCCCGCCTCCTGCGACTTCCTGACCCAGGCCCGGGGGGCGGCGCCCGTCGACGAGGTGCAGGCGCGCACCGCGGTGCACGTCCTGGGCCGGCTGGGCCTGGTCACGATCGACACCAGCAGCGCCGCCCGCACGGTGCGGGCCCACGAGCTTGTCCAGCAGGCCACCCGGGAGAGCCTGTCCACCGCGGAGGGCGACCAGGCCGCCCGGGCCGCCGCGGACGCCCTGCTCCAGGCGTGGCCGCTGCGGGCCGTGCCGCCCGCGTTCGACCAGGCCCTGCGCGACTGCACGGCCAGGCTGCGCCAGGTCGCCGGCGTGCTGCTGTGGACTCCGGAGTCCCATCCGGTCCTGTGGCGGGCCGGCCGGAGCCTGGAGGACGCCGGGCTCACCGAGCCGGCCATCGCCTATTGGCAGGCGATGATCGACATCGGCCGGCCGACGCTGGGCACGGCGCACGCGCACATGCTCCTCGCCTGCGACCGTCTCGCCACTGCGTACGAGGCCGCCGGGCGGCATCTGGACGCGATCCCCATGTACGAGCGGGTGCTCGCCGAGCGCGAGCGCGGGCTTGGACCAGCTCACGCGGACACGCTGAACGCGCGGAACAGCCTGGCCCGCGCCTACAGCGCGTCGGGGCGCAGCGGAGACGCGATCCGGCTGGCCGAGCGCGCGCTGGCCGAATGCGAGCGCGCGCTCGGACCGGGGCACCCGGACACCCTGGCCGCGCGCGCGGAACTCGCCCAGGCCTACCTCAGCGCCGGGCTGCGTAACGAGGCCGTCGCCGTCTTCGAGCGCACGCTCGCCGGGCGGGAGCAGGTCTTCGGGCCGCGGCATCCGGAGACCCTGACCGCGCGGGCGAACCTGGCACAGGCGTACCGGGCGGCGGGGCGGCTCACCACCGCGCTGCCGCTGCTCGAGCGCACGCTCGCCGACCGGGAGAAGGTGCAGGGCGCCGACCACCCGGACACGATCACCGCCCGCGGGAACCTCGCCTCCGCCTATCACACGGCGCGCAGGCTGACCGTGGCGCTCCCGCTCTACGAGCGCACCCTCGCCGACTGCGAACGGGTGCTCGGCCCGGACCACCCGGACACGCTGGCCTCACGCGGCAACCTCGGCCACGCCTACCACACGGCGGGCAGGCTGACGGAGGCACTCGCCGTGTTCGAGCGCACACTCGCCGACTGCGAGCGCGTGCTGGGCCCCGACGACCCGATGACCCGGACGGCGCGCGAGAACTACGAGGCTGCCGCGCGGACCTGAGGCCGCGACGGGCCGACCGCGACCAGCGCCGCCCGTTTGGGACCGTGCGGCCGGGGAAGTGGGGCCGGGCGAGCACAACTCACGCACGGAGGTGAGTCATGACGATCGGTGCGGGCCTGTTCCTGATCGCGGTCGGCGCCATCCTGAGGTTCGGGATCACCACGTCGTCCACGCACGGAATCTCAGTCCACACGATCGGTGACATCCTGATGATTGTCGGCGTTCTTGGCCTCGTGCTGTGGGTGGTGGTGTGGGCACCGTGGGCGCGCCGCCGGCGTTCGGTCTACCGCGAGCCCCCCGACGAGGTGCACACCACCCACAGGTACCACACCCACGGGGACCCCTACGAGGACGGGTACCCCCGCTGAGGGGAGGACCGTTACCCGCTCACGGCTGCCGGACCGGCGCCGCGTCAGGCCGAGGCGTTTCGCTCCTTGATCGCGGCCACCAGCGCGGGGATCACCTGATGCAGGTCGCCGATCACCGCGTACTCGGCGTGGCTGAGGATCGGAGCGCCGGCGTCGGAGTTGACCGCGACGATGTGCTTGGCGCTGGCGCAGCCGGCGATGTGCTGGATCGCCCCGCTGATCCCGCAGGCGAGGTACAGCTCCGGAGTGATCTTGGTGCCGGTCTGGCCGACCTGCTGCTTGTGCGGGCGCCAGCCCTCGCTGGTGACCACCCGTGACACGCCGACCACCCCGCCCAGCAGGCCGGCCAGCTCCTCCAGCGGCGCGAACCCATCGGGCCCCCCGACCCCGCGGCCGCCGCCCACGACCACCCGGGCGGTGGCGAGCGAGACCCCGCTGCTGCGCTCGGCCGATTCGGTGGCCCTGACCGCCAGGTCGCCATCGGCGAGCTCCGGCTGGTAAGGATGGACCGCGAGCGACGCGGGGGTGGCCGCGGGAGTGGCGGCCACCGCGTCGGTGGCCACCGTGAGCAGCGCGGCCGGCGCCTCCAGTACCGCGTCTTCCAGTAGCAGGCCCGCCCACCGCTGCCGGGTGATCTGCCACGTGCCATCGCCGGACGGAGCGGCGGCCACGCAGTTGGCCGCCATCGGCGCGCCGGACAGCGCGCCGAGGTGGGCCATCACCTCGCTGCCACGGTCGGTCCCGGCCGCGAGCACCGCGGTCGCGCCCGCCCCCTCGATCAGCCCGGCCACGGCGCGTGCCCACGCCAGCGGGGCGTACCCGGCGAGCTGCCCGGGCTCGATGACGTAGGCGTCGGACACGCCGTAGCCGGCGAGTTCCTGCCCGGCCGGTGTCCCGCTTGCCAGGACGTCGGCGTCGGCGAACAGGACCGCGGCCAGCCTCCCGCCGGCCAGCGCCCGCGCGAACGTCAGCGCCCGCAGGGACGCGTCGGAGACGCCGGTCCCGTCCTGCTCGACCAGGCAGAGCACGGTCATGGCAGGACTCCCAGCTCGTCGAGCAGCGCGACCAGGGCGGGCACCGCGTCCGTCCCGGTGCCGAGCACGGCCGCCTGCTTCCGCTCCGTCTCGGGCACGCGCAGCGCCTCCTTGCGCAGTCCGTCCGGACGCCACTGCGGGCGGTGCTCCTCGATGACCGCCCGCTTGGCCCGCAGCCGGCCCGGCAGCGACGGGTAGCGGGGCAGGTTGATTCCCTCCTTGACCGTCATCACCGCGGGCAGGCCGAACTCGAAGAGCTCCTCGTTGCCGCGGTACTCCCGGCGTGCCCGGACACCGCCGCCGTCGATCTCGATGCCCTTGATGCCGGTCACGCACGGCCAGCCGAGCGTGTGCGCCACCCGGACCCCCACCTGGTAGTCACCGGTGTCGGCCGCCTCGTTGCCGAGCAGCAGCAGGTCGTAGCCCTGGCCGGCCTCGGCGCGCCGGCGGACCTCGGCCGCGATCTCGCCGGCGGTGGCGATCGGGCCCCACTCGCGGCCGTCGGTCTCCAGCAGCACTGCCCGGCCAGCGCCCAGGGCGAGGGCGTCGCGCAACTGCTCGGCCGCGGCCGGCGGCCCGAGCGTGAGCACCGACACGTTTCCGCCGAGCCGCTCGGTGATCTGGATCGCCTCCTCCACCGCGCACTCCTCGTGCGGGCTCATGGCGAACCCCGACATCCGGGCGTCCACGTCCTGCCCATCGCCGGTCACCACGATCTTGCCGCCGACCATCGGCACGCGCTTGACGCAGACGAGGACCTCCATCGCCGTCAGCTCCGGATCCGCTCGTTCTCCGGGTCGAACAGCGGCGTCGAGCCGGCGACGGCGACCGTGACCGGGTAGCGCTCACCGAGGTACTCGACCAGGAGACGCGCCCCCTGGCGGGCGTCCCCGGCCGGCAGGTAGGCCATCAGCAGGTGCTTGCCGGTGGAGGGCCCCGAGCCCGCGCTGGTCACGTACGACGGGCGGCCCTTGGAGTCCACGAGCGGCTCGCCGTCCGCGGAGAGGATCGGCTCGCCGCCGAGCATGTAGCGCAGCTGGCCGCCGTCCGACCGGTGGTCGTCCACGGTCAGGGTGCACAGCACGGCCGCCGGCGGGGCGTCCCGCTGCCCGAGGTAGGCGTCCTTGCCGATGAACGCGTGCTCCTTCACCCTCGGGCGGGTCATCCCGGCCTCGACCAGGTTGTAGTCGGGGGTCAGCTCGTTGCCGAACGCGCGGTAGCCCTTCTCCAGCCGCCCGGTGGTCCCGTAGACGCCGATGCCGACCGGCACCAGCCCGTGCTGGCCGCCCGCGTCCCACAGCGCGTCCCACAGCCTGGCCCCCTGCTCCATCGGCACGTACAGCTCCCAGCCGAGCTCGCCCACGTAGGAGATGCGCGACGCGAGCACGGTGACGCCGTCGACCTCCACGTCACGGCAGGTGCCGAACGGGAATCCGCGGTGGCTGTAGTCGTCCGCGCTGACCGCCTGCATCACGTCCCTTGCCCGCGGGCCCCACAGCCCCAGCGTCGTCCACGCCGAGGTGAGGTCCGCCAGGGCGGCGGTCCCGTCGGCGGGCAGGTGGTCGGTGAACCATTTCTTCTCGGACATGCCGGTGGCGCCGCCGGTCACCACGCGGAAGTGCTCGGGGCCAAGCCGCATGATGGTCAGGTCGGCCGTGAACCCGCCGCGCTCGTCCAGCAGCGAGGTGTACACGACGCGGCCGAGCGCGACGTCCAGCTGCGCGACCGCCAGTGACTGGACCGTCTCCAGCGCGGCGGGCCCGGTGATGTCGAAGACCACGAACGCCGACAGGTCCACCAGGCCGCACGAGTCGCGCATCGCCAGGTGCTCGGCGTTGATGATGGGCGACCACCACCGGGCCTCCCATTCGGCCTCCCGCGGCATCAGGCGGCCGGCGTAGCGCTCCAGCAGGGCCTCGTTGGAGGCATACCAGTGCGGGCGCTCCCACCCGGCGGTCTCGAAGAAGACCGCGCCCAGCTCACGCTCCCTGGCGTGCACGGGGCTGACCCGGACCGGCCGGCCCGACTCCCACTGCTCACCCGGGTGGACGATCCCGTACATCTTGTTGAAGGCCTCCCGCGCCCGCGCCTGCACGTGGGCGGCCGTGCGCTGGCACGGGTAGAAGCGGGCGATGTCGGCCTCGTGGACGTCGATGCCCGGCGCCCGGCCGCTCATCCACTCGGCCACCACGCGGCCGACGCCAGGGCCCTCCTTGATCCAGCTGGCCGCGGCCGACCACAGGCCCTTCACCTCCGGCGTCTCCCCGAGCAGCGGGTGACCGTCCGGAGTCATCGAGATCAGGCCGTTGATGGCGTACCGGATGCCGACCCGCTCGTCCCCGAGGAGGTCCGGCATCAGCTCCAGTGCCTCGGCGAGCTGCGGATCGAAGTCGTCCTGGGTGAACGGGAGTTCGGTCGGCGACCGGGGCGACTCCTCGATGGAGGGAATTTCGTCCGGCGAGACGATGATCGGCCGGTGGGCGTAGGAGCCGACCTCCATGTCGCCGCCGTGCTGCCGCTCGTACATGTTCGTGTCCACGTCACGGACGATCGGGTAGGCGATCTCGCCGGAGGTGTCCGCGAACAGCGGCACCGGGCCGACGCTGATCATCTGGTGCACGACCGGGGTGAGCGGGATCCGCGCGCCCGCCATCCGCGCGATGCGCGGGCTCCAGACCCCGCAGCAGATCACGCAGACGGGCGTCTCGATCTCGCCCTGGCTCGTGCGCACGGCCCGCACGCGGGGCGTGGGCCCGCCGGGGGTCACGTCGATCCCGAGCACCTCCGTCCCCGCGAGCACGCGCAGCGCGCCGGCCCGCTCGGCCTGCTCGCGCATCAAGGTCCCCGCCCGCAGCGAGTCCACTACCCCCACGGTGGGGAAGTGCGCCCCGCCGAGGATCACCGACTCGTCCAGGTACGGCACGAGCTTGCGTACCTCGCCGGGTGAGAGCAGCTGGGCCGGGATGCCCCAGGCCCTCGCCCCCGTGCACCGCCGGTGCAGTTCGTGCATCCGCGCATCGGTCCGGGCGACCTCGATCCCGCCGCTCTGGGTGAACACCCCCAGCTCCTGGTACTGCTCGGTGCTGTCGCGGGTCAGCTCCATCATCATCTTCGAGTACTCGATCGGGAAGATGAAGTTGGAGGCGTGCCCGGTCGATCCGCCCGGGTTGGGCATCGGCCCCTTGTCCACCAGGACGAGGTCCCGCCAGCCCAGCCGCGCCAGGTGGTGGACGAGGCTGTTGCCGACGATGCCGGCGCCGATGATGACGGCGCTTGCCCGGGCCGGGGTGTCACTCATGCCGCTGAATACCGCCAATCAATCGTTTCCGTCCCCCCTGCCGGACACCGGCCCCGCCGCCGAGGTGCTGGCGGCGGGGCCGGTGCCATCGCCTGTGCGGACCTTGAGGCTACTCGACCGGGATCTCCTTGTTGACGAGGCTCAGGTCGATGCCCTGCCGCCGACGCACGACGCGGGCGACCACGTACAGCACGATCGCCAGCACGTACATCGCGCCCATGAAGATGAGCGAGGACGGATTGTTCACGAAGTAGTTGTCGTTGACCAGCCACGCGATCAGGCAGAAACCGAGCAGACCGATGGTGATCAACCCGGAGACCGGGACGATCGGCACCCCGAACAGCTTGACCTTGCTGGCCGGCGACGCGCGCCACAGGTCCTTCTTGATGACCGGCAGCAGCACCACGGCGATCGCACTGAAGAGATAGGTCACCGCGATGACCAGCGTGGCGTCCAGCGTGTAGGTGCGGAAGGTCGTCGAGTACGCGTAGATGGCGCTCAGTCCCACCGCCGGCAGCAGCATCAGGATCAGCGAGTAGAGAGGAACCTTCCGCTTCTCCGAGACCTCGGCCGCCCGGTCGGGCAGCACCCGGTCGAACGCGGCGGCGAAGATGACCCGGGTCGAGGACAGGAACAGGGTCCCCACCCAGCCGAAGAACCACAGGCTCATCACCAGGATGAGGATCACCTGGAAGGCCGCGTTGTGCACCAGCCAGCCCGCGAACATGAACGGGTACGGCCAGACGGGGATCGGGAAGGTGCCGTTGAAGAACGCCGCGTTGGCGTTCTGGTAGAAGGCCCAGCCGAACGTCTTGGCCATCAGCAGGAAGAAGATCACCACGAGCGCGGTCGTGATCCACAGCCCGAAGAACATGCCGCGGAAGACGCGCTTGAAGTCACTGGCGCCGCGGATCTCGCCGTACAGGCTGGCGCCCCAGTTCGGCCACAGGATGAAGAACATCATGTTCGGCACCAGCAGGAGGGTCGCGCCGAGCGGCCCGAAACCCAGCGAGGGGGCCGTGAACCCGGCCTTGACAGCCGCCGCGTTGGTGGCCTCGTAGGCGTGGTTCACACCGAAGATCTTCTGCGCCTCCTGGTTGAACGAGGCTATAAAGTCGGCGTGGCTGTTGATCAGCAGCAGCACCACGATGACCGCGAACCCGATCAGTCCGCCGTAGATGCAGTACTTCTGGATCCTGGCGTATCCGGCCATCCCGATCGAGACCAGGATGCCCGCCAGCACGATGGTGACGAGGGAGACGACGAAGATCCCGTTGTTGGTGCCGAACCAGGCGGCGCCGGACGGGCTGCCGAGTGTCGCCCACAGCGGCTCGAAAAACTGGATCGCGAGGATGTTGCCGTAGATGGGCGCCCACAGCCAGAGGATGAACCACCAGCCGGTGACCGCGAAGACGAAGCCGATGCCGCCGCCCAGGATCCGCGTCTGCCAGACGTAGTCGCCGCCCGCTCGCGGGATGGTCGTGATGAGCCCGGTGTAGGCGACGACAAGGAACGACACCAGGATCGCCGAGATCACCACCGACGTCAGCAGCTGGCCCGTCGGGAATGAGGGGCCCGCGTACGTGAACGTGAACAATCCCAGGGTGACGAAGTTGGTGGACAGCACGGCGTAGATCAACGAGTCCCGGACGTTCCAGCCCCGGACGAGGCCGGTGGCTTTCCGCAGGAAGAGCGCCGGTCTCTCGTCGCCGAGAGCTTCTGTGGCCATGCATACCTCCCAAGTGTGGGCTGATCAGGGGGCGAGGTGATCGACCTGCGGCAGGCGGGGCGGCCAGGCGCCGATGCTCAACCGTTCACGAGAAGATACTTCGAGACCTTCCCCTTCTTCGGGTCAAGTTCGAGCAGGGCACCTTGCAGGACGCCATCACCATAGACGCTGCCCGGGTTTATCGCGAGGGTCCTTCCCATCTTCTTGATGCCCCGGCTCTCGTGAATGTGTCCATGCACCGAAAGCATGGGCTGGTGGCGAACGATCGCGTCCGCGACTGCCGTCGATCCGACCGGCCTCATGACCGCGCCGCCGTGCATGGGGCGCAGGTTCGCGTCCAGCGCGGGCGCCTCATCCAGGCCACTCCCGTAGGGCGGCGCGTGGAAGTTGAAGATCGCCCGTCCCATGTCCGGCACCAGGTTCGCGACCGCTTCGATCTTGGCCGCCAGCTCCTCCTCCGGCGCCTCGCGGAAGGTGTCCCACGGCGTGGGATTCGTCCACCCCATCGACACCAGGTGAAAGCCGCCGAGATCGATCAGCCTGCCCTCGCCGAACGTCACGCACGGCGACGCGTCGATGACGTCGTCGATCTCCCAGATGTCGTCGTTCCCGCCGTTGAGCAGGCACGGGATCGCGCCGCCCTTGAGCTTGCCGTCCGCCATGTCCAGCCAGCGGTCCAGCGAGGCGATCATCTCCACGCTGAAGCGCCGGTCGACGGCGCCCTCTTCCTTGCTGAGCTCGGTCAGCTCGTCGGGGGACATCACCGCGGGGTACGAGCCCCTGTTGCGGATCTGCTTCTCGGCGTCAGCGAGCTCCTCCCTGGTGTCCAGGCGCACCGTCTCTCCGGCCAGCACGACCTGCCAGTACCCGTTGTGCTCGGTGATCGGCACCATCACCTTGCCGGTGACGTCACCACCCAGGATCACCGCGTCGGCCTTGTAGAAACTGGCCGCATTGAGGAATTTCCGCCAGCAGATCTCGGACCCATGAATGTCCGTGGCGAAGAAGACTCTCATCGGACTAACCCCACGCCTTCCCCACGCACCAGGCGCCACGGCGGCGCGTCATGCGCAACAGCCTCGCGTTCTGTGCAACGTCTAGCACTCGCTGATAGCGCCGTCAAGCAGCCGGATGTCAGTGCGCCACCTCCTCGGGCAGCTCGTACCAGCGGACACGGTCACCGGCCTTCGCCCGCAGCCGCCACTTGACCGTCTTGGGGGCGTCGGCGGCGAGCTGCGACAGCCGCTGGACCTGCTCAATGGGATCGAAGGCGGCGCCGGCCGGCACCAGGTCCGGCTTCTCCGCGATCAGGGCGGGCAGCTTGGTGAGGTTGCCGGTGACCGTCCGCCACCAGCCCCAGTCCGCGCCGAGCAGCCCGCAGAAGCGGTCGGTGTCCAGGCACACGCCCTCCACGCCCAGCGGCAGGGCCGACAGCAGGTGCACGATGTCGCGCACGTCCTTCTCGTTGAGCTCGACGATCTGGAGCTTGGACAGCAGCACGTCGATCGCGTCGATGGTGAACGGCTGGCGGCCGAACGAGGGCCGCAGGTCAAGCGTGTGGCACATCGTCAGCTGGTCGACCATGACGTCGATCGGCCGCCCGGAGGGCGCGGTGAAATACATCTGCTGGTGGCCGCTGAGGTTGTTGAAGCGGCGGTCTGGCTCGCAGCCGGTCGTCTCCAGGTAGGCCGCGACCTTCTTGCGCTGCTTCGACAGGCACGCGAAGTCGATGTCCTGGTCACGGCGCAGCCGGGGCGGGTAATCCGGGCACAGGACCCGGACGGCCAGGCCGCCAAGGAGCTTGAGCCCGAGCCCGTCGTTCGCGGCGCCGCGGGCCAGCGCGAGCGCCTCGGGCAGCGGGTCGTGGGCGGACGCGGAGGTGGCGGCGTCGGCCGCGTCGGGGGCGGACATCTCAGCCCGGCTCCCTTCTCTTAACGGGCGCTCGCTGACGGGTCCGCGCCCGGCACAGTTCCTGTTCAGCGAGTATGCCACGGCGCGGGGCCCGCGCCGTGGCCCGGCGGTTGACGCGTGCCGGCCCGCTCGCCATCCTTGTTGCATGCGCCAGGATGAGGTTGCGCGCAGCGCAACCTACCGGTCGGCCGAGCGCGTGCTGACGTTGCTCAAGAGTTTCGACGACAGCCGGCAGGAACTCGGCGTGGCCGACATCGCGCGGACGCTGTCGGTGCACAAGTCGACCGCCTCCCGCCTGGCCGCGGCGCTGGAGCGGGCCGGGTTCCTCACCCGGGCCGGCAAGCGCTACCGCCTGGGGGTGGAGGTCATCCGATTGGGCACGCTGGCGCTGCGAAGCTTCGACCTCGTCGCCACCATGCAGCCGGCCATGGAGAAGCTGTCCCAGCGGACCGGGGAGACCGTCAACCTCGCGGTCCCCGACGCCGACGACGTGCTCAACGTGGCAGAGGTGCCGAGCACGTACATCCTGTCCTCGTCGGGCGGCTGGATCGGCCGCCGGACCAGGCCGCACGCGGTCGCCAACGGCAAGGTGCTCATGGCCTACGGCGCGCTGAGCCAGCCACCGGTGCTGGAGCGCTACACATCGCGGACGATCGTCAGTCCCGACGCCATGGCCGCCGAACTCGCCGGCGTCCGCTGCGACGGCTACGCCAAGGCGGTCGCCGAGCTGGAGGAAGGGCTAGTCGCCGTCGCCGCGCCGGTGTTCGACCCGGCTGGAACCTGCGTCGCCGCCCTGTCGATCTCCGGCCCCGAATACCGGATGCGCCCCGAGACCCTGGATTCACTCGGGCGGCTGTGCGCCAGCGCGTGAGCCGGCCGTCGGCGCCCCGTGAGGAAGAGAGCACACCATGAGTGAGCACCTGCTGTACATCGGCGGCGCCTGGCGCCCCGGTGGCGGGGGCGCGGTCCCCGCCGTCAGCCCCTCCTCGGGCGAGCAGTTCGCCACCGTGGCCATGGCCGACCGGCGCGACGTCGACGCGGCCGTCGCCGCGGCGCAGGCGGCCTGGCCGGCCTGGGCGGCGCTGTCCGCATTCGAGCGGGCGCAGTGGTGCTCGGCGGTGGCCGCGGCGATCATCCGGCGCGGCGGGGAACTGGCCCGCGCGCTCACCCAGGACCAGGGCAAGCCGCTGGAGGCCGAGGCCCGCGACGAGGTCAGCGAGCTCGCCGGGTACTTCACGATGGCGGGCGAGGACGCCGTCCGGCTGGCAGGCGAGATCCCGCCGTCCGTGTCGGCGGGCCGGCGGGTGCTCAGCACCCGCGTCCCGCTCGGCGTCGTCGGCGTGATCAGCCCCTGGAACTGGCCGTACACGATGGGCGCGGAGCTGTTCGCACCCGCGCTCGCGGCCGGCAACGCCGTGGTCTGGGTGCCCGCCCCCAGCACCACCGCCTGCTGCGCCCTGCTCGCCGAGGTCATCGCGGCGGAAGGCACCCCGCCCGGGGTGTTCAACTTCGTACCCGGCCCCGGCCCGGTCGCCGGCGACGCGCTGGCCGGGCACCCCGGCGTGGCCGCGGTGGGCTTCATCGGGTCGGTGGCCACCGGCGCGTCGGTCGCCACCCGGGCGGCGGGCAAGACCCAGCTGCTGGAGCTCGGCGGCAACGGGCCGATGGTGGTGCTGGAGGACGCCGACCTCGGCCTCGCCGCCGAGGCGGCCCTGGAGGCCGCCTACCTGTGCGCCGGCCAGAGCTGCACCGCTGGCGAGCGCTTCCTGGTGCACTCGGCCGTCCGCGCGGAGTTCGTGGACCGGGTGGTCGCGGCGACCAAGGAGCGGATCCGGCTCGGGGACCCGTTCGACCCGGCCACCACCATGGGGCCGCTGAACAACGAGCCGACCGCCGTCAAGTTCGCCCGGCACGTCGGCACGGCCGTGGCGGCCGGGGCCCGGGTGGACTACGGCGGGAACCTGGCGGCGGGGTTCCCGACCGATCTGTTCGCCGAGCCCACGGTCCTCGACGGGGTCACGGTCGACATGGAGATCGCCCGCGAGGAGACGTTCGGCCCGGTGGTGCCGGTCATCGAGGTGAGCTCGGCCGCCGAGGCGCTCGAGCTGACCAACGGATCGCCGTTCGGGCTGACGGCGGCGGTGTTCACCGGTGACCTGGAGCGCGGGCTGGCGTTCGCCGAGCGTGCCCGCGCCGGCTGGGTGAACATCAACGCCTCGACCAACCTGTGGGAGTCCCACCTGCCGTTCGGCGGGCGCTCCGGGTCGGTGAGCGGCCGCGGCCGGGTGGGCGGGCGCTTCGCCATGGAGGCGTTCACCGAGCCGAAGACCATCCTGTACCCCGCGCCGCACCTGCGCGGATGATCCCGCTCGTGATCACGGAGATCCCGCAGCCAGGGACGGGCGCATGAACGGCCCGCCGGGCGGGCGAAGCGAGCCTGGACCGGGCCGGGCGGGCGGGGCGGAGGTACCCGCGCCGCCCCCGGCGTACCTGGACATGCCGGTCGGCCGGTTCCTGGACGCGCTCTCGGCCACCACGCCCGAGCCGGGCGGCGGCGCCGTCGCAGCGCTCGCCGTCACCATGGCCGCCGGCCTGTGCGCGATGACCGCGGGCCTGTCCGGTCGCCACCTGACGGCGGCGGAGCGGCTGGCGGAGCAGGCCCGGCTGCTGCGCGACCGGGCCTCCCCGCTCGCCCAGGCCGACGCCGAGGCCTACCGCGCGGTGCTCGCCGCGATGCGGGTCCAGGACGGACTTGGTGACGCCCTATCGCAGGCATGCGTGGTCCCGATGCAGGTGGCAGAGATCGGCGCCGAAGTGGCGGCGGTGGCGGCCGCGGTCGCGGCCCACGGCAACCCCAACGTGCGCGGCGACGCGATCGCGGCCGCGCTGCTCGCGGCGGCCGGCACCCGCGCGGCGGCGGCGCTGGTGCGGGTCAACCTCGCGGGGGCAAGCGGCGACGGCCGGCCCGCCCGCGCCGAGCGCCTCGCCGCCGAAGCGGCTAGCCTCGCCGCCGAAGCCGAGCGGACGACCCGCTAGTCCAGGAGCAACCACTCTCAATCCATACAAACCGTACAATCCGGGCGAGAAATCTCGCGCAAGAAGCCGCGCATCACTCGTGATCATGACTTAGGGGGTGCGAGAGCGCCACCAATGTCATGATCACGGCGCCGGACCGTCTGGTCCGGAGACGTGATTATGGCTTGGGCGTCCCTGGCTGCACCAACGTCATGATCACGAGCTAGTGGTCACGGTGCGGCGATGACCTGCAGCGTGGCGAGGCCCGGGTCGGCGGCGTACGCGATCCGGCCGCCCTCCGCGCGCGCGGCGCGCAGCGCCGCCAGCGCCTCGGCCGTGATGATCTCGCCCGGCGCGAGCACCGGGACGCCGGGCGGGTAGGGAGCCACCAGCTCGGCGCTGATCCTGCCGACCGCGGCATCAGCCACGACCGTTTCGTTGGGCGCGAAAAACGCCTCACGTGGGGGGAGCGCAACCTGGGGCGTCACCGTCCAGGCGGGCGAGGGCACCGGCCGGCGGGGCGCGCCGCGGTGACGCTCGATCGTGGCCACGAGCGTGTCCGTGAACCGGGCCACCGCCGCCTCGTCATCGGCGAGGGTGATGATCGGCACGACCGTGTCCCGGTCGGCCATCTCCACCGGCATCCCCGCGGCGATCAGGTCGTTTTCGACGGCGTTGCCGTGGGCGCCCGTGCCGGCCAGCAGCACGACCAGCTTGGTCGGCTCCACTCCCGGTCCCTCCAGCAGGCCGAGCCCGGGAACCTGAGCCAGTCGCCGCCGGGCGGAGGCGACCAGGCGCAGCAGGCGCGCGCACAGCGCCGTCCCGTCACGGGCCAGCAGCGCGCGTGCCGCGTCGATGCTGGCGACGATCGCACCGGCCGGGCTGGTGGTGTGGGTGGCCTCGAACGCGCGGTCCAGCCTGGCCCGGTCCAGCAGCCCCGTTCGCGCCAGCACCAGCGCGCCCTGCGTGTAGGCGGGCAGCGCCTTGTGCGCGCTGGTCACCATCCCGTCCGCCCCCGCCGCGATCGCGTGCGGCGGCAGGCCCGGGTGGAAGCCCAGGTGCGCCGCCCAGGCGGCGTCCACGATGAGCGGGACGCCCGCCTCGTGCGCGGCCTGCGCGTGCCCCGCGAGGTCGCCGGTCGTGCCGACGTAGGAGGGGTCGCCGAGGAACACCGCGCACGCCTGCGGGTGACTGGCGAGCGCCGCCCGGACGGTGTCCACGGCGACCGCGGCCGGAAGGCCGCTCGCCGGGTCGCGCTCGGGCACCACCCACACGGGCCGCAGCCCGGCCAGGACGAGCCCCAGCAGCAGCGATCGGTGCAGGCACCTGGTGACGATCACCTCCTGGCCGGGCGAGCCCACCGCCAGCGCCAGCGCCTGGTTGCCGTGCGTCGACCCGGCCACCGAGAACCTGCACCAGTCTGCGCCCCACAGCCGCGCGGCCCGCTCCTCCGCCTCGGCCATGAGCGCGTCCACGTGCTTGATCGTGCCGAGCCCGCCGTACTGCGGCGCGTCCCCCGCCACCACCGTCCCGGTCAGGTCGTGGCGCTGCTTATGGCCGGGGACGCTCATCGGGGTCAGCTCGCCGGCCTGCGCCTGCGCGGTGAAACGCAGCCAGGCATCCAGCAGGGGCGCGTCGGTGCGCAGCCCGCGCGGGTCGCGGGCATCCGGCAGCCCGGCCAGGCCGGCGTGCAGACTGCCCTCGGCGCGGTGATCGGCGGGAAGTGCCACCCGCCCAGTGTGCCCGAACCCGCGACCGCCGGCGGCCGGGTACGGGCCCCGGCGCGGCACGGGCCACGGGCGGGGTGGGACACCCGCCAAGCGGTGCCGGTACGCTACGCGGGTTGTGACAGCGCCTGAAGACCTGCCGCAAGCCGCGGGCAGCTACCGCCAGAACCGCTTCCGGGTGCCGCCGGACGCGGCAGAGCTGCTCCTGGTCCGCCACGGCGAATCGGAGCGCGCCTCGATGGACGCCCCGTTCCCGCTGGTGGACGGGCGCTCCGATCCAGCGCTCTCACCCGAAGGGCGCGAGCAGGCGGAACTGGTCGCCGGCCGGCTCGCCGCCGCCGGGATCGACGCGATCTACGTGACGACCCTGCGCCGGACCGCGGAGACCGCGGCCCCGCTGGCGAGCCGGCTCGGCCTGGAGCCCGCCGTGGAGGCCGGGCTGCGCGAGGTCGGGCTCGGCGACTGGGAGGGCGGCCTGTTCCGCAAGATGGTGGCGGAGAACCACCCCACCGCGATGCAGATGTGGGCGCAGGAGAGCTTCGACGTGATCCCGGGCGCCGAACCCGCCGCCGAGTTCGCGGACCGGGTACGGGCCGCGATCGGGCGGGTGGCCGCCGCCCACACCGGCCAGCGGGTGGCGATTTTCACCCATGGGGGCGTGATCGGGCAGGTGCTCGCGCTGGCCAGCGGGTCGCGCCCGTTCGCGTTCGTCACCTCGGACAACGGTTCGATCTCACGGCTGGTGGTGGCCGGGCCACGGTGGTTCGTGCGCGGCTTCAACGACACCGCCCACCTGGAGCAGCGCTGGGACTGATCGGCGGCGCCTAACCCAGGTCGGTTCGCTCCCGCAGGAAGGGCAGGGGCGTTGCCGGGTCGGGCGAGTCGATCTCGCGGGCGAGGCGGTGCCCGTCGAAGACCACCTCGGACAGCAGCCGGGGCGCGACCGCGTCGCCGACCCGGTGCACCGCGCGGATCCCGGCGGCCTCGAGGGCCGGCGGGTCACCGGCCAGTTCCAGGTACAGCCCGTCCTCGGAGGCCTGCTGGGTGACCAGCACCACGGCGTCGCAGTCGGCCGACCAGGCGTCGCCGTAACGGTCGTGGCCCCGGACCTGCCCCGGGACGATCTCGGTGATCGTGGTCGCGTGGCTGACCCGCACGCCGGCCCGGTGCACGTGCGCGCGGAGCATCTCCCCTTCCAGGGTCTCGTCGCTCACCGGCGAGAGGACGGCGAAGGTGGTCACCACCGTCACCTCGTACCCGTCGGCGGCCAGGAGTTCGGCGATGCCCGGCGCGACGTAGTAGCCGTCGGTGTCGTAGACCACCACCTGCCGGCCGGGCGGGCGCTTGCCCGCGCACACCTGCTCAGGCGTGAGCACGTGCGGCAGCGACGCGTCGGCGCCGGGCATCGGCTCGGGGTGGCCGGGCTGCACCCCATCGGTCCGCCAGGACGACCCGGTGGCGATCACGACCAGCTCCGCGCCGTAATCCAGCACGTCCGCCGCCCGCAGTCGGCGCCCGGTGATGACCGTCACGCACGGCTGCCTGGCCAGCTGGATCATGCGCCAGTCGGTGATCCGGCCCCAGTCCCCCAGCGTGGGGAGCCGCCGGGTCCAGCGCAGTCGGCCGCCGATCTCCGGCTCCGCCTCCACCAGGTGAACCGCGCCGAACCCGCGCTTGGCGAGCACGACGGCGCATTCCATCCCGGCCGGCCCGGCGCCCACGACGAGCACCGGCCGGTCCGGGCCTGTCGTGGGGGCGAACGTCTCCGGGTGCCAGCCGCGGCGGAACTCCTCCCCCGCCGTCGCGTTCTGCACGCAGCCGACGTGACGGAAGGCCTCTTCGCGCAGGATGCAGAGGTTGGACCCCGTGCACTCGCGGATCTCGTCGAGCCGTCCTTCCGCGACCTTGCGGGGCAGGAACGGGTCGGCGATCGCCTGCCGGGCGCTGCCGATGAGATCCACCTCCCCGGACCGGATCACCTCCGCCATCAGGTCCGGGCTGGTGTAGCGGCCGACCGCCACGATGGGCTTGGCCGTCGCCTCGCGCATCCGGCGGGTCCACCGCCGCTGGCTCCCCTCCGGGTAGTACCGGGAGGTCCCGGAGTCCTCCGGCCAGCTGCCCACCGTCACGTCCCACAGGTCGACCATGTCGTCGGCCATGCGGACCAGCGCGAGCATGTCGTCGATCTCGATGCCGGGCAGGGTCTCGGCCCCGGGCACGCCGGAGTCGCCGTGGAGGGCGATCCGGGTCGCGACCGCACATTGACCGCCGATCTCCGCCCGCACCGCGTCCATGGTTTCCAGCCAGAAGCGGCCCCGGTTCGCCAGGCTGCCGCCGTAGCCGTCCGTCCGCCGGTTCGTCACCGTCGACAGGAACTGGGTCATCAGGTAGCCGTGCGCCCCGTACACGTACACGATGTCGAACCCGGCATCGGCGGCCTGCCGCGCGGCACGCACCCACTCCCGCTGGAGGCGGCCGATGTCGTCGGCCGTCATCTCCTTGGCCGGCCCGCCCCACTGCTGCTCCGAGGCGAACTGGCTCGGGGCCAGCCGCGGAAACCGCGAACCCCCGTTGGGACTGGACGCGCCGCCGTGGTAAAGCTCCAGCCCGGCCAGCGCGCCGTGGTCGTGGATCGCGCGGGCGGCCAGCGCCAGCGCCTCGGCATCCGCCTTGTCCCAGATGTCCGCGGCGATCGCCGGTGTCTCGTCGGCGTCGGCCGACACGGGCGCGTACTCCACGCACACCCCGCCCCACCCGCCTTCGGCCTTGATGCCGCGGAACGCGGCCTGGGTCCTCGGCATGGCCGACCCGAACCCGCTCGCGTGCGGCACCTGGTAGAAGCGGTTCGGCAGCGTCTTGGGGCCGATGGCCACCGGCTCGAACAGGACCGCGTGCCTAGCGTCCACCGTCGCCCCCCAGTACCGCCTGCACCTGCGTGACCTGCGCCACCCGCCGCCCGGCCTGGTCGGACAGGTCGGTCTGCACCGTGATCACGGTCCGGCCCACGTGCAGCGGCCGGGTGACCGCGCTCACCTCACCCTGCCGCACCGCGCGGGTGAACACGGTCGACGAGCTGATGGTGGCCGTGCCCGCGCCGGCGGGCAGGTTGAGGAACGCGCAGAGCCCGCCGAGGGTATCGGCCAGCCCCATCAGGGCCCCGCCGTGCATCGTCCCGGCGGTCGTGCAGCGTTCCGGGGCCCAGGCCAGCCGGCCCCGGACCTCGCCCGCCCCGGCCGCGTCCAGCACGACGCCCAGCGCCGCCGCGAACGGCATCGTGGCCACCACCTCCCCCAGATCGGGACCGCCCGTGCCTTCGTTCTCGCTCACCAGTTCCTCCTTGACGGCGACGCGGGTGTCTGTCGATCGCTATCACCCACCCGGCCCCGGCAGCAACCACGGCCCCGTTTCACGGCTTAGGTAACAGTTTCATGGCGATCCAAAGACGGGAAGGTATCAACCGAGGTGCAAACGCCCGGCAGGCCAGCACATCCCGTACCCGATGCCGGCCGGGCATCGGGGATGGACCTGCTCGTTCGCGACGGCGCGGCCGGCGACCAGGCCGCGAACCTCGCGCTGGAAGAGGCGCTGGCCCGCGCCGGGCCCGCCAGGCCCGTCCTCCGGATGTGGCAGAACGCATCCTGCGTCGTCATTGGGCGTGCCCAGCGGCCCGAGCGGGAGGTGAACCTGGCCGCGTGCGCGGCCAGCGGCGTGCCGGTGCTGCGCCGCGCCAGCGGCGGCGGCACCGTCTACCAGGACCTGGGCAACCTCAACATCAGCCTGGCCGTGCCGGGCCGCGCGCCCGGGCTCGCCGCGGAGGTGGCCGCGCTGGTCGCCGCGCTCATCGCCGGGCTGGGGCTGGCGCCCAGCACCGGTGAGCGCGGGGTGTTCGTCGGGCCCGTCAAGGTGTCCGGCCTGGCCAGCCATCTCACCAGAGACGGGTCGCTGGCACACGCCACCCTGCTGGTCACCACCCCGGCCGCCCGGGTCAGCGCCTTCCTCAGGCCGGCGCCGGAGGATCACCAGCCGACCGATTCCCGGCGCAGCCCGGTGGCCTCGCTACGTGATCTGGGGTGTGAGATCGGCGTAGCCGCCGCGCGCGGCGTCGTGCTGGCGGAAGCGGCGCGCAGGCACGGCCCGCTGCGCCGGCGGGCGCCCGGCGCCGCCGAGAGAAGCTGGCGCCAGCGGCTGCTGGCGGAGCGCTACCGCTTGGACTCATGGCATCTGACAGGACGGACCGAGGAGGCACAGTGGACGACAAGACCCGCCTTGACCTGTACCGGGTGATGGTGCTCAGCCGCACCTTCGAAGAGGCGATCCTCCGGGAATACCACGCGGACAAGAAACCCGCGTTCGATATCGGGGCCGGGCTGGTGCCCGGCGAGATGCACCTGTCGGCCGGGCAGGAACCGGTGGCCGCCGGCGTGTGCGCGCACCTGCGCGCCGGCGACGCGGTCACCGCCACCCACCGGCCGCACCACGTCGCGATCGCGCACGGCGTGGACCTGGACAAGATGACCGCCGAGATCTTCGGGCGCGAGGGCGGGCTCGGCCGCGGCCGGGGCGGGCACATGCACCTGTTCGACCCCAACGTCCACTTCTCCTGTTCGGGCATCATCGCCGAGGGCCTGCCGCCCGCGCTGGGGCAGGCGTTCGCGTTCTCCCGCGGCGAGGGCAACCGGGTAGCGGTCGCGTTCACCGGTGAGGGAGCCGCGAACCAGGGCGCGTTCCACGAATCGCTGAACCTGGCCGCCCTGTGGAAGCTGCCGGTGGTATTCGTGGTCGAGGACAACGACTGGGCGATCTCCGTGGCACGTGACGCGTCCACCTGCATCCCGTCCAACGCCGACCGGGCCGCCGCCTACGGCATACCCGGCCAGCGGATCGACGACAACGACGTGGAAGCCATCTACACGACGGCCGGTGACGCGGTCGCCCGGGCGCGTGCCGGGGAGGGGCCGACCCTGCTCGAGATCCACACGCTGAGGCTGTGGGGCCATTTCGAGGGCGACCCGCAGGCCTACCGCCCCGAGCTGGCCGACGTTCCCGACCAGGACCCGATCCCGGCCTACGAGCAGCGGCTGACGCAGGCCGGCATCCTGGACGCGGACACCGCCACGGCCATCAAGGAGGAGGCATCGGCCAGGGTCGAGAAGGCGATCGAGTTCGCCAAGGCCAGCCCGGTTCCCGCGCCGGAGACGGCGCTTGACCACGTCTTCGCGTGAAGGAGGCAGACCAATGAGTGCAACCGACACCACCACCTCAGCGGAGGGCGCCCCCGCCGGGCAGTCCGGGCGCAAGCTCACGACCGCCCGCGCCATGGCCGAGGGGATCGCGCAGGAGATGGAGCGCGATACCGGCGTCGTGGTACTGGGCGAGGACATCGCAAACTACGGCGGCATCTTCGGCTCGACCACCGGACTGCTGGAGAAGTTCGGCCCGGACCGGGTGCTGGACACGCCGATCTCGGAGACCGCGTTCATCGGCCTCGGCATCGGCGCCGCGGTCGAGGGCATGCGGCCGGTCGTCGAGCTGATGTTCGTCGACTTCTTCGGCGTCGCCATGGACCAGATCTACAACCACATGGCGAAGATCCACTTCGAGTCCGGCGGAAACGTCCGCGTGCCGATGGTGCTGATGACCGCCACCGGCGGCGGCTACAGCGACGCTGAGCAGCACTCGCAGTGCCTGTGGGGAACCTTCGCGCACCTGCCGGGGATGAAGGTCGTGGTGCCGAGCAACCCGGCCGACGCCAAGGGGCTGATGATCTCGGCCATAAGGGACGACAACCCGGTCGTGTACATGTTCCACAAGGGCATCATGGGCCTGCCCTGGATGGCGAAGAACCCACGGTCGGTGGCGCCGGTGCCGGAGGAGCCATACGAGACCCCGATCGGGAAGGCGGCGGTGGCCCGGGAGGGCTCGGACGCCACCGTGGTCACCCTGTCCCTGTCGGTGCACCACGCGCTCGACGTGGCCGAGAAGATGGCGGCCGAGCACGGGGTGGACCTGGAGGTGATCGACCTGCGCAGCCTGGTACCGCTCGACACGGACACGGTGCTGTCCTCGGTGGCCAGGACCGGGCGGCTGCTCGTCGTCGACGAGGACTACCAGTCGTTCGGGCTGTCCGGCGAGATCGCGGCGCGGGTCGCCGAAACCGACCCAGGCCTGCTCAGGGCCCCCCTGCGCCGGGTCGCCGTGCCCGACGTGCCGATCCCGTACGCGCGCTCGCTGGAGCGCGCGGTGCTGCCGACACCGGAACGGATCGAGGCCGCCGTGCGCGACCTGTGCAAGGCCTGAGGGTGGCGGAGGTCGTGTTCCCCCGGCTGTCGGAGAACGAGCCCGACGCCGAGGGGGTGCTCGCCACCTGGTTCGTCAGCGACGGCGACCAGGTGGCGGGCGGGCAGCTGCTCGGCGAGGTGATGGTGGAGAAGGTGTCCGGGGACGTGCTGGCCCCGGCGGCCGGGCAGGTCCGCCTGCTGCTCGGTGAGGACCAGACGGCCCGCCAAGGCGAGGTGATCGCCCGGATCGACTAGCCCGAGCGCGTGGCCCGCCGGGTCCGGGAAGCTTACGCCGAGAATGAACGGGCTCGGCCGGTCCGGGCCGCCGCGCACATGATGGTGCGATGAGACTGCTGGTGCTTGGCGGGACCCACCACGTCGGCCGCGCGGTCGTGGAGGCCGCGCTGGCGCGGGGTGACGAGGTCACGACGCTGACCCGCGGGGTGAGCGGGCCGCCGGCGGTGGGGGCGCGCGCGCTGCTCGCCGACCGCACCAAGCAGGGCGAGCTGCCCGCCGCGGTCGGCGGGGCGGTCTGGGACGCGGTGATCGACACCTGGAGCGGCGCGCCGCGCGCGGTCGGGGACGCGGCCCGGCTGCTCGCCGGCCGGGCCGGTCACTACTGCTATGTCTCCAGCCGCTCGGTCTACCGGTGGCCGATACCGCCGGGCGCCGGCGAGAGCGCGCCCGTCGTCGAGGCCGACCCGACGTCGGTGGCCAGCGACGACTACGCGGCCGCCAAACGGGGCGGCGAGCTGGCCGCGGTGGAGGCGTTCGACGGCCGGGCCCTGCTCGCCAGGGCGGGCCTGATCCTCGGCCCCTATGAGATCACCGGCCGGATGCCCTGGTGGCTGCGGCGGATCGAGCGCGGCGGTGACGTGCTCGCCCCGGGCCCGCCCGATCTGCCCCTGCAGTACATCGACGGCCGCGACCTCGCGGCCTGGCTGCTGCACGCCGCCGACAACGGGGTTGGCGGCGTCTTCAACACGGTCAGCAAGCCGGGCCAGGCCACCATGGGCAGCCTGCTGGAGGCCGCGAAGGCCGCCACCGGCTCACCGGCGCAGCTGGTCTGGATCCCGCCGGAGGTCATCGTGCGGGCAGGCATAGCGCCATGGACCGAGCTGCCGGTCTGGGTGCCGCCGGACAGCGAGCTGATCGGCCTGCACACCGGCGACGTCTCCGCCGCGTACGCCGCGGGGCTGAGCTGCCGCCCGGTCGAGGAGACCGTGGCGGACACCTGGGCCTGGCTGCAGGCCGAGGGTGACCCGCCGCCGGTGCCGCACCGCCCGGCCCACGGCGTGGACCCCGACCGCGAGCGAGAGGTACTCGCGGCGGCCGCCGGCGCCGATCGCTGATCGGCCCGCGCTGGCCAGCGGCGGCGGGGCGGGCTTACCTTGATCACCATGACGAGAGCGGCGACGGTCGGCGAGCTCATCGCGCTCATGGAGGACATGCAGGTGCGGCTGGACGCGACCGGCGACGCGCGCCGGCACTGGCACGGGGTCTACCGGCGCGGCACCGTCGCCGTCCGCGACGAGATCGCGAGCGGCGGGTTCCTCGACCCACGGTGGCTGGAGCGCTGGGACCTGGTCTTCGCCGACTTCTACCTGGAGGCCATGGAACGGTGGGACCGCGGCCAGGCCCCGTCCGGGCCCTGGCGGGTGGCCTTCGAGGCGACCCGCGATCCTGCCATCCCGCCGCTGCGCCACGTGCTCCTGGGCCTCAACGCCCACGTCAACTTCGATCTCCCCCAGGCCCTGATCGCCGTCATCAGCGACGACGAGTGGGCCGATCCCGAGCTGGTGGAGCGGCGGCACACAGACCACAAGCACGTGGATGACGTGCTGGTGGTCAGGGTCGGGTCCGAGGACCGGCAGATCTCCACGGAGGGGCCGCCCGCTAACCCGAGCCTGGCCGACCGGCTGCTCCGCCCGGTCAACCACGCTGCGTCAAGGAGGTTCCTGAAGGAGTCACGGGCAAAGGTTTACGACAATGCGCGGCTGCTGAGCGCGGCGCGCCAGCGGGGCCCCGACGCGCTGGCGGCACGCATCACCCAGCTCGAACGGCTCTGCGAGGCGCGGGTGGCCGACCTGCGCGCGCCGGGCCGGGTGGTGCTCAAGCTCGCTGTTAACGGCTTCGGCGTGGTCCTTCCCAGCTGACGCCTCGGCCCTGAAACGATCATGATGGAGCAACAGGAAGGCGTGCCGGTGCCGGTGAACGCGCGAGCCATCGACTTCCACGTCCATCTGCCGACGCCCGACTGGCTGGATGGGAGCATGGCGGGCTACGTCGAGGCGGCGGAGGCCTACTTCCGCTCGCCGGTGCAGCGGCTGTCCCTCCCGGACCTGGCCGAGATGTACCGCCGGCTGGAGACGATCGCGGTGCTGCTGGCGTGGGATGCCGAAACTGCGACCGGGCGCCCGCGGGTGCCCAACGAGACCGTGGCTGCCGCCTGCCGCGATCATCCCGACATGTTCACCGGGCTCGGCTCCGTGGACCCGCACAAGGGTGAGGCGGCGGTCGCCGAGGTGGCCAACATCGCGGCGCTGGGGCTGCGCGGCGTCAAGTTTCATCCGTCGCTGCAGGCGTTCGCCCCCGACGACCCGTCCTACTGGCCGGTCTTCGCCGCCTGCGAGCGGCACGGGCTGCTCGCGCTGTTCCACACCGGGACCAGCGGGATCGGCGCCCGCCAGCCCGGCGGGCAGGGCATCCGGCTCGACTACGCGCGCCCGATCAGGCTCGACGCCGTCGCCGCCGCTCATCCCGGGCTGACCGTGGTGGCGGCGCACTTCGGCTGGCCATGGCATATGGAGCTGGTCGCCATGGCGCTGCACAAGACCAACGTGTACATCGACATCTCCGGCTGGGCGCCCCGCCGCATCCCGGCCGAGCTGATCAGCGAGCTCCGCGGGCGGCTGACCGGCCAGTTCCTGTGGGGAAGCGACTTCCCCTTCCTTGCCCCGCAGCGGTGCCTGACCGAGCTGGAGGGGCTCGGGCTGCCGGACGAGGTGCTCGGCAAGGTGCTTTACCAGAACGCGGCCCGCATCCTGCGCCTGGCCTGATTCGTGGCCATCCTGCGCCTGGCCTGATCCGCTGGCCGGACCGGCCGTCCTGCGCCGTGGCCCGGGCTCTGGGGGGGGCGTGCGATCCGCGGCCCGACCGCGTCAGTTCTTGCGGGCCACGCCACCCCAGACGGCCGCGGGGTTGGCCCGGTCGGCATCGGAGTCCGGCCGCCATTCCGGCACCCGGACCAGGCCGGGTGCCACCAGGTCCAGCCCGTCAAAAAGCCCGGCGACGTCGGCATGAGAGCGGAACGTCAGCTTCGCCGGCATGAGCTCGTTCAGCCGGGACGCGAGGTTACGCGGGCCCGGACCGTAGATGTCGTAGCCGGGGTGCGAGATGGCCAGGTAGCTGCCGGCCGGAACCGCGTCCATCAGCCGCCTGACGATGCCGGCCGGGTCGTCCTCGTCCGGGACGCACTGCAGGACCCCGATCAGCATCACCGCGACCGGCCTGGTGAAGTCGAGCGTGCCGCCCGCGGCGCGGACGATCTCGGCGACGTTCCGCAGGTCCTCCTCGAGGTAGGCGGTGGCCCCCTCGGACCCGCTGGTCAGCAGGGCACGCGCATGGGAAAGGACGATCGGGTCGTTGTCCACATAGACGACCCGGCACTCGCGCGCCGAGGCCTGCGCCACCTCGTGTGTGTTGTCGGCGGCGGGAATCCCGGTGCCGATGTCGAGGAACTGCCGGATGCCGCCCTGGCCGACCAGGTACCGCACCGACCTGGCCAGGAACGCCCGGTTCCCGCGCACGCCCTCCACCACGTTCGGGTCTTCCCTCATGGCGGCCTCGGCGGCGACCCGGTCGGCGGCGAAGTTGTCCTTGCCGCCAAGCCAGTAATCGTAGACACGGGCGATGTGCGCGACGCTGGTATCGATCTCCGCGAGCGGGGCATCCTCGCCGGCAGGAGGGGCCGACAACCAATCGCTGCTCACTACCGCCTCTTCCGTCGCAGGCCGCACGGTGCGGCCCTACTGGTTCGCACAGCCTACCTGTGGCGCAACGAATCCCCACGCGCCACAGCTCCACGGCGGACGCGCTGGCTCCGCCCGGGCCGCGGCCACGAAGTGGTCGTGCCAGTGCTCGGGCTGATCCGCGGTCAGCCCGGCGTGCCCGGGCCGCCCGGCGTGCCCGGGCCGCCTGGCGCGAGGACGTCCAGTACCTGCTGGCCGTACTTCGCCAGCTTGGTCTCCCCCACGCCGTTCACCGTGCCCAGGTCGGCCAGGGACGCCGGCCGCGTCGCCGCGATCTCGCGCAGCGTCGCGTCGTGGAAGATCACGTAGGCCGGCACGCCCTGCTCCTTGGCGGTGGCGGCACGCCAGGAGCGGAGCTGCTCGAAGCGCCCGGCGGCCTCCGCCGGCAGCTCGGCGGCGGCCGCCGTGGCGCCGGCCGCCGTGGCGGTGCGGCGGGCCCTGGCGGGGCGGGCCACCCGCTCCGGCTCCCGCCTGAGCAGCACCTCGTGCTGGCCGCGCAGTACCGCGGCGCTCGCGTCGGTCAGCGTCAGCGTGCCGTAGTCGCCCTCGACCGCCAGGAGGCCCTGGGCGAGCAGCTGGCGCACGACCCCGCGCCACTCGGGCTCGCGCAGCTCGGCGCCGACCCCGAACACGGTCAGTGACGCATGTCCGTGCTGGGTAACCTTCGCCGTCTGCCTGCCGAGCAGAATATCGATCACATGACCCGCGCCGAACCTCTGGCGTCGCTCACGCTGGAGGCGGAACACGGCCGACAGGACCTTCTGCGCGGCCACCGTTCCGTCCCACGACTGCGGCGGCGACAGGCACGTGTCGCAGTTGCCGCATGCGGCGCTGCGCTCGCCGAAGTAACCCAAGAGCTGCGCGCGCCGGCACTGGACGGTTTCGCACAGGGCCAGCATGGCGTCGAGGTGCCGGCTCAGCCGGCGGCGGTGCGCCTCGCCGCCCTCGGACGTGTCGATCAGCTTGCGCTGCTGCACGACATCGGCGAGGCCGTAGGCGAGCCAGGCGGTGGAGGCGAGGCCGTCGCGGCCGGCCCGGCCGGTTTCCTGGTAGTAGCCCTCGACCGATTTGGGCAGGTCGAGATGGGCGACGTAGCGCACGTCGGGCTTATCGATGCCCATGCCGAACGCGATGGTGGCGACCATGGCTATGCCGTCCTCGCGCAGGAACCGGGCCTGGTTAGCGGTGCGGGTCCGCGCGTCCAGCCCGGCGTGGTAGGGCAGCGCCGCGATCCCGTTCCCGGTCAGGAACTCGGCCGTCTGCTCGACCGACGCCCGCGTCAGGCAGTAGACGATGCCCGCGTCGCCGTCATGCTCGCCCCGCAGCAGCTCCAGCAGCTGCCGCCTTGGCTCGGACTTCGGCACGATCCGGTAGCAGATGTTCGGGCGGTCGAAACTCGCCACGAAGTGTCGGGCGTCGGCAAGGTTGAGCCGCTCCGCGACCTCCGCCCTGGTGGCCTGGGTGGCCGTCGCCGTCAGCGCGATCCGGGGAACGCGCGGCCACCGCTCGTGCAGCTCCGACAGGGCGAGGTAGTCGGGCCGGAAGTCGTGCCCCCACTGCGACACACAGTGCGCCTCGTCGATGGCGAACAGCGCGATGGCGCCGCGGTCGAGCAGGCGCAGGGTCGACTCGATCCGCAGCCGTTCGGGAGCGAGGTAGAGCAGGTCGAGCTCGCCCGCGATGAACGCCGCCTCAACCTCCCGGCGCGCACCGGGATCCTGCGTTGAGTTGAGAAACCCTGCCCGGACGCCGAGTTCGCACATCGCGTCGACCTGGTCCTGCATGAGGGCGATGAGCGGTGAGATGACCACGCCGGCCCCCGGCCGGAGCAGCGCGGGTATCTGGTAGCACAGCGACTTGCCGGCGCCGGTCGGCATCAGCACCAGCGCGTCGCCGCCGGCCGTCACGTGCTCGATGATCTCCAGCTGCTGGCCGCGGAACGAGTCGTAGCCGAAGACGCGGCGCAGCACCTCCGGCGCGTCGTTCAGCAGGGAGCCGGTGACGGGGGAAACCACCCGGCCACTCTACGGGCGATCGGTGTCATGGAACCCGGCTAACCGCCGGCGAGGGCTACTCGCCGGCGAGCCGGCGCAGCGGGAACGGCGCACGCAGGCGCAGCTCCACGTTCCGGTCGGGTGGCGCGCCCGCCAGCTCCGAGGCGGCCCCCGCGAGCGGGGAGTTCGCGGCCAACTCTCGGTGCAGCGAGGCCAGGCCGCCGCTGGTCTCCAGCGACGCCGGGACGGGTGGCGTGTCGTGGTCGACCATCGTGCAGACGATGGACAGGTACCCGCCCGTGTCGATCATCTCGACGAGCCGCGTCTGGCAGGGCCAGTCCGCGATGGCGCAGGTGGTGACCTCCCAAAACCCGCGCGCCGGGTCGGCCGGGTTGCGGCGCGGCCGCACCGTGTTGGTGTGCGTGTGACCGTTCAGCCACAGGACGACGTTGGGGAAGCGGTGCAGGAGGGCCAGGACGTCGGCCCCTTGAAGGGTGGGTTCCCCGCCGGGGCCGTTATGCCTGCCGTTGGTCAGGGTGTCGGTCCCATGGTGCGAGACGACGACCACCAGCCGGTCCTCGTGGCCGGTGCGGACCACGCTCCCCCCCGGCCTGCGGTGGGCCGAGTGCACCTCGGCCAGCCGCGCCTCCAGCCAGCGGGCCTGCTGGCAGTCGAGGCACCCCGCGGCGCCCCCAGCCAGGCAGCTGGTGTCCAGCGCGATCATGCGGACCGCGGGCGTGTCGTGGACGTAGTAGGCGGTGCCGTCCAGCCGGTTCTGCTCGCTGAACCCGTGGCCCGCCGGGCGCGCACCGGGCCGCAAGTGAGCTGCCACGAAATCCCGCCTGGTGATCGGCTGGCGCGCGGGGTCGGCCGTGACGGCGCGGGCGGGTCCCGCCATGAAGGACTCGGGGCGGTCGGTGAACAGCTCAAGCGCCCGGTCGTGGTCGAAGCCGTCCGGCAGCGCCAGCGGTTTCCTCGCCCCGACGAGCGCGCCGGCGATGCCCGCCGTCGCCCTCCCGACGCCCTGGTTGAGCGCCTCGTGATTGCCGAAGCAGGACAGCCAGGGGACGTCGAGGCCACCGGAGCGGAACTCCGCCAGGGCGCGTTCCAGCAGGCCGGGGTGGTGCGGGAACCCGAACTCGCGCCGGTAGAAGTCGGGCCCGCCCGGGCCGTCGCCGTCCGGCTTCCAGAAGAAGTCGTCCGGCCAGCCCGGCGACTGGACGCCCTCGTAGCCGGGGCCGCCCGAGCCCGGTGCGACGGACCCGCCATCGAGGAGGGCAAGAAAGGTCCGCAGCTCGTTCCACTGGGCGTTGTCGATGGCGTCCCCGGTGGTCACCGCGAGCCGCAGCGGCGCGCCCGTGACGGGCCCGCGCAGGGCGTTGACCGTGCACAGCATGGCGTCGACGGCGTGCGCGGCCAGCGCCTCCTGCGGGCGCTCGACGGGGATGATATCGGCGTACCGGGGGTCGGCGAAGTAGCGGTTGAGGAACTCGAAGCGGGTCGGCGACTGGACGTCGGCGAGCTGGAAGTCGGTCAGGTGGACCAGGCACAGCAGCGGGCGGCCGGGCCAGCCCCCGGCCGATCCGGCGTGCCCGGCCCGCTTCTCCTCCGCGCCGGTTCCCGCCGCGCCAAAGTCGTCGCGTACCAGGTGCGGTTCGCCTTCGACGATCGTGACCGCCCGGTAGGGAGCGGTGGAGCCCGCCCGCAGCACCGCCCCGGCGCCTAGCCGGCGCTCCGTCGTCAGCGGCGGGCGCGGCAGGCTCACGCCCCGAGTATGACAGCGCGAGCGCAGGTGCTCGTCAAAGGGCGCGCATGCGGTTGTTGCGGGCGTTGTGCTCGACCTCGGCGAGGCCCAGGACCTCGAGGACCGCCGGGACGTAGTTGCCGAACCGGCCGCGCAGCCCCTTCTTCAGCCCGTACCAGCCGCCGACCGGGTTGGCGGGCGAGCGGCCCCAGGCCTCGACCGTGCCCTCCGCGGCCGGTTTCTGCTCGTCGGCGTTCCCCAACGGCACCCAGTCGCCACGCTCCTTCAGCATCGCGTGCAGGTCGTCGATGCAGCGCAGCTGGTAACGCAGCTCGGTCGTGCCGACCTGAACGACCAGGGCGGGCGGGTCGGAATCCTCATCCCGCCACGCCTCGAACTCAGACTTGCCCGGCGGCGTTGTCAGGATCCACGGATCGCTGGCGGTGCCGGACCCATCGGCGTGAGCCGTCATCATGCTGCTCCCTTCGTGGCTGACCAGGCGATTATCGCAGCCGATACATGACATCTCCTGTCATGATCCAGAAGTATTCTTGGACCGTGCGAGCCAGCCGACTTGTCGGGCTGCTGGGCCTGCTCCAGGCCCGCGGCCGGATGAGCGCCAGGGAACTCGCCGCCGAGCTTGAGGTCTCGCAGCGCACGATCCTCCGCGACATCGAGGCCCTCAGCGCGGCCGGGATCCCGGTGTACGCGGTCCGCGGTTGCCTGGGCGGGTTCGAGCTGATCGACGGGTTCAGAAGCGATCTCCCGGATGCCGCGACCGCCCGGCGCCCACCGGGGCCCGGCGCCGGGAGCGCCGCGGTCCGGCGGGCGCGGGTCCGCCTGTCCCCGCGCGGCCGCCGCCTTGCGGCGCTGCAGGGCCGGCCATCCGGCATCCGCATCCGCAGGCGCACCCCCGCCGTCGCGGGCCGCGAGGGCTGGGTCGAGGCCTGGGTCCGGATCGACTCGATGGATGCCACTACGCTCGACATGCTCGCCCTCGGCGCCGACGTCGAGATCATCCATCCACCGGAGTTGCGCATGCAGGTGGGCCAGACGGCCAGGCAGATAGCCGACCTCCACTCGTACGGCGGCGGCGAGCGCCCGTGACGGCCTCCCTTTCCGTGGCCGGGCTCAAACTGGCCTATGACGCCGCGGGCGCCGGTGACCCGCCGATGATCTTCGTTCATGGCTGGTGCTGCGACCGGTCGCACTTCGCTCCGCAGTTCGACCACTTCGCCACCCGCCACGCCGTCGTGGCGATGGACCTGCGCGGGCACGGCGACAGCGACCGCCCCGAGGCCGGTCCCGGAAGCTACGACATGGACGTGCTGGCCGATGACGTGCTCTCGGTCGCCGGTGCGGCCGGCTTCGACCGGCCCGTGCTGGTTGGCCATAGCCTGGGCGCCCTGATCGGGCTGGCGTGTGCCGCCCGGGCGGGCGCGATCCGCGCGCTGGTGATGGTCGACCCGGCGCCGATCACGAACGAGAGGGTCAAGAGGTTCTTCCGCGAGTCCGTCGCTGCCGTGGCCGCGGACGACACCGGGTCGTGGCGCGCGAGGTTCGCAGAAGGGATGTTCCTGCCCACCGACACGGCCCGGCGGGCGGACATCATCGAGCAGATGACGACCATGACCTCCGCCACGACCTCCGCCGAGGTCATGCGGGTCATGGGCGAATTCGACGGCGCCGGCGCGCTGGCCGGGGCCACCGTGCCGGTGCTGTCGATCGGCTCGGCCGTCCCCTCCAACGCGTCCGCCGACCTGCGCAGCCACTACCCGGCGATCACCGTCGGCCAGACCGTCGGCGCCGGTCATTTCAACCAGCTCGAGGTGCCCGACCAGGTGAACGCCATGATCGAGCGCTTCCTGGCCGTCAACGGCCTGTCGCCCATCGCTTAACTCAGCCGACGCCCGCGCAGCCCCTGCCTGGGACGGGCGCGCGGATTGCGGACCGGCACGCGGGTTACGGGTGGGCACGCGGATTGCGGACCGGCACGCGGGTTACGGGTGGGCACGCGGATTGCGGGTGGGCGCGCGGGTCATGGGCGCCGGGTGCGCCTAGCCGAGGCTGGAGCGCAGGTTGACGACGCGCGTCAGCGCGGCGGTGAATACGCTCTGGCTGAGGGTGCCGCTGGTGAGCCCGTTCGCCAGCGCGATCTTCGCCTGCTGGCCCTGGCCGGCCTTCTGCGCCGAGCAGAGAATCAGGTCCATCCCCGCCTTGACCGCCCGGATGGCGCGGTGCCTGGTCGAGCCGAACGACCGCAGGGCTCCGGCCTCCAGCGCATCGGTGATCGTGACGCCCGTGAAGCCAAGCCGCTGGCGCAGCTCGCCGTTGACGATTTTGGACGACAGCCCGGCGGGCGTGTTCGGGGCCAGCGCCGAGTACTTGGCCCAGGACACCATCACCAGCTTGACCCCGGCGGCGATCGCGGCCTTGTAGGGGAACTCGTCGATCGTGCGCAGGTTGTGCAGGGTCACGTGCAGGGTGACCGGGCCCGCGTCGGTGTTCTGCGAGCGGGTCGCCGCGCCGAGGCCCGGGAAGTGCTTGGCGGTCGCCGCGACATGGGTGGCCTGCTGTGCCTTGATGAAGGCGGAGCCGAGCGAGGCGACCACGTTGGGGTTCTTGCTGTAGGAGCGGCCGAACTGGTCGATGAAGTTGCCCGCCCTGCGATAGACGTCCAGCACCGGCGCGAGGTTGGCGTTCATGCCGACGCCGGCGAGGTTCTTCCCCGCCCCGGTGCCCGCCGTCCGCGCGGCCGCCACGGGATGGGCGGACTGGCCGACCTGCTTCTCCGACCGCAGCGGCGCGCCGGGCAGGCGACGGACCGCGCCGCCCTCCTGGTCGGTCATCAACAGCAGCGGGACGTTGTGGAGCGGGTTCAGCGAGCTGGCATTGGCCTGGTCAAGCCTCTTGATCACGCCAGCGATCTGGGCACGGCTGGAGATGTTGCCGCCGAAGAAGATGACCCCGCCGACCAGGCCGTGCCGTATCCAGCTCAGCAGCGTGGCAGGCGGGTTGAGCCCGGCGTAGCTGTAGATGACCCGCTGGCCGGCCATCTGCGCGGGGGTCAGGTTGGGCAGGGGCTCCGGGCTCGCCATTGCCGGATGCGTGCTGGCCTGGCTGGGATCGGCCGTGCCGTGCGCTGCCGACTCCCCGGCCGGCGACCGCCCGGCTGAGGACGGCTGCCCAGCCGATTGCCCGGCCGCGGCCTGCTGTCCCGCGCCCACGCAGGAGATGAGCGCCAGCGCGCTCATGGCCACCGCAAGCGGGGTGAGCGCGCGCAGCGGCGGGCGTCGCGCCGGGCGAGGCGCCGATGCCCGCCGGGCGGGCGGCATCCGCCACGACCGCGGTGTCCGACGATCCTTGCGAGAACTGGTCAATTGTCCCCTGACAGCATGAAACGGTGCCTGGACGTTCACGGCAAGGGTAAGGCAACTCGGCACCGCGGGGAGCGCACGAAGGCAGATGGGCCGTGCGATCCCGGCCCAATGCCGGCCGCCGCTCACGCCGGACCGGCCGGCCTCAGCGGCCCACCGGGCAGGGCAGCCAGATCCACAGGGCCCCGCATTCCCGCCGGGCCGGTTCGCCGCCGAAGCCGACGTCGCGGCGCGGCTGCAGACCAAGGCCGCACGCTCGTACACGCACCCGCACCTGTGGCAGGCGGCGAGTGCTCTCGCAGCGACCATCGGCTACATGCGGGCGACGGGTTCGCGCGCCTACCTCGGCGAGGTGACCGCCACCTACCAGTCACACACACTGCCCGGCCACGGCTTCCCCGACCATTACTACGACGACGATGACTGGTGGGCCCTGACCTGGATCAAGGCCTACGAGCTGACCGGCAACAGAGCGTATCTTCGCCTCGCCGAATCCGTCTTCGCCGCGATGTCCGGTGGGTGGACCCACGCCTGCGGCGGGGGTGTTCTGTGGAGCAAATACTGGCCGTACAAGAACGCCATCACCAACGAGGAGTTCCTGCGGGACGCGATCCTGCTGCACGAGGCGATACCGGGCGACACCCGATACGCCCGATGGGCACTCAGGGAATGGGCATGGTTCTCCCACAGCGGCATGCTCACCCACTCCCACCTGGTCGCCGACGGCCTGACCGGGAACTGCCAGCCGAGGCTGAGCTCGCCGAGATGGACGTACAACCAGGGGATGCTCATCGGCGCGCTTGTGTCCATGGCGAACATGACGGGCGACCGGTCGTTCCTGGCCACGGCGGAGAAATTGGCCCACGCGGTCATGCGCAGCGCCAAGCTCAGCCCGGGAGGAATCCTGCGTGAGCCGTGCCGCCCGCTCCATTGCGGCCCGGACGCGCCGATGTTCAAGGGCATCTTCATGCAGAACCTGAAGCTGCTGTACGACCGCGTGGGAGGCGCCGCGTACCAGCGCTACATGCGCAGGAACGCGGTGGCGGTGTGGGCGGACGACAGGAGGGGCACGGCGTTCGGCGTGGGCTGGGCCGGGCCGTTCCACGCACCGAGCGTCACCGCGCAGGCGTCCGCCCTCGACATCCTCACCACGCAGATACCGTAGCCAGCCCGGCCCGCCAAGGTTGATGGCCGCCGTGCCGGCGCTCTGCCCGGCGTACCGCCTTGGTGGCCGCCGACCGCGGCCCGCCCGCACCGCCCGCGGGCTGACAGCCGCAGACCCCAGCCAGCGTAGGCTGCGAAGGTAGGAGGAGGCCGCCATGGGCTTTGAGCACATCCTGGTTGAGCGATCGGGCGACTTCGCCACCGTCACCATGAACCGGCCACAGCGGCGCAACGCCCTGTCCCTGGCGCACATGCAGGAGCTCATCACGGCGTTCCGTGAGATCGGGGACAGTGACGCGCTGGGCATCGTCCTGGCGGGCAACGGACCGGTCTTCTCTGCCGGGCACGACTTCGCCGACGTGGTCGACGCCGACCTGTCAGAAGTCCGCTCGCTGCTGGTGACCTGCACGGAACTGATGACGCTCATGCAGCAGGTGCCTCAGCCGGTGGTCGCGCGGGTGCACGGGCTGGCCACGGCGGCGGGCTGCCAGCTTGTCGCGAGCGCCGACCTCGCCGTCGCCAGCGAGAACGCCGGGTTCGCCGCTCCCGGCGGCAAGGGCGGCTGGTTCTGCCACACCCCGATGGTGGCCGTCGCGCGCAACGTCGGCCGGAAGCGGGCCACGGAGATGGCCCTGTCCGGGGAGACCATCGACGCGCGGACCGCGCTGGACTGGGGCCTTGTCAATCGGGTGGTCCCGGCGGAGCAGCTCGATTCCGCCACGGCCGACCTGCTGGAGCGCGTCACGCTGGGGTCGGCGGAGAGCAAGGGGATCGGCAAGCAGGCCCTGTACGCCCAGATCGATCTCGACCAGCCGAAGGCCTACGCCTATGCCGTCGAGGTGATGGCGGCGACCAGCCAGCTGCCCGACGCACGGGAGGGCATGCGGGCGTTTCTCGGCAAGCGCAAGCCGCAATGGCGCCGCGGGCGGGTGTAGCCGCACGCGCGGGCGTCCCAGCCGCGCGCCACCGACCGCGCCGCGTGCGCCGCCAACCAAGCGCCACCGGCCGCGCCGCGTGCGCCACTGACCAACCGCCACTGGCCGCGCTTCATGCGACCCTTGCCGCGCTTCGTGCGACCCTTGCCGCGCCGCGTGCGCCACTAACCAGGCGCCACCGGCCGCGCCGCGCCATTTAACCCCGCGACGCTAGCGCTGGTGAGAACGCCGCCTCGCCGGCCGGCGAGCTGCCGTGCTCAGGAGGCCCCGGAAACTGACGGCCCCGCGCCACGCTCGAGGATCTCGGCGGCTCCGCGGACGACGCACCGCAGCGGGTCGTCGACGACGAGGACCGGGATGCCGGTGGCCACCTCGATCCGGCTTGCCAGGCCCGGCAGGAGTGCCCCGCCCCCGGCGAGGCGGATCTTGCCCCGGACGACGTCCTCGGCGAGGTTCGGCGGGATATCGGAGAGCATCTCCCGCACCGACGCCACCACCATCGCGACGAGGTTCTCCAGCGCCCGCGCCACGAGCCCGCCGTGCACATGCTCGACCCGGGGGTTGCGGGTCGCCACGTCCACACCGACCGTTTCCACCCATCCGGTCCCGGCATCGGCGAGCCCCAGGTTCATCTTCAGGTTCCGCGCGGCGTTGCGCCCGATGAGCAGGCCGAGATCGGCCTTGACCGCGTGCACGATCGCCTCGTCCATGGCGTTGCCGCCGAGACGCAGCGACTGAGCACGCACCAGATGGCCGCTTGTCACCACGGCCACTTCGGTGGTCCCGCCGCCGATGTCCACGATGAACGCGCCAGACCCCTCGGTCGGCCCGACCCCGGCCCCGGCGGCGGCGGCGACCGGCTCCTCGATGAGCTTGATGTTGCACCGCGGCTTCACCGCCCCGGCGGCCACCGCCAAGGATCGCTGTTCGACCCACGTGGCCCCCCCGGGGACGCAGATCACGGCCGACGGGCGCAGCAGGCCCCGGCGCAGTCCGGCCCGCCGGAGGAACGCCTGCAGCATGGCTACCGCCGCGTCCAGATCGGCGACGACACCGTCACGCAGGGGGTGGACGACATCGACGCCCCTGGGCTCCTTGCCGGCCAGGACGTCCGCGGCGTCCCCCACCGCCGTCATGCCGCCGGTTGCCCTGTCGACGGCGATCGCGGAGGGCTCATCGATCACAAGCCCGCGCCCGGTGACATAGACCAGCGTGTTGACCGTGCCGAGATCGATTGCCACGCCCGCCCGCAGCCGCATGTCACCTACTCCGTTACCCGTAACCGTCTCGTGTTTCCTACCAATGGTGCCCTCCCCCGTTGCTGGAGGCTAACAACGGGGCCCTAGTCAGCTGCCGGGAGATGGGACGCGCACTGTGAGCGCGTGCCGGAGCAGCGTGACGGTGAGCGAGTGGCCAGGGGCGATCACCTCGCCATCAACCTCACGCGGCAGCTCCGCTATGGCCCTGATCTCGACCCGGCGGGCCTGGTGTCTTTCCAGTTGGGGGCAGTCCCGGTCGCTGTGGGTCAGCACGCGCTGCGCGACCCGCAGCCAGCCGGCCGGGCCGGAGGGCGCGAGAATTCCCACATCGAGCACCCCGTCGTCGAGCCGCGCGCGCGGCAGCAGAACGAACCCGCCGGGCAGCAGCCCGGCGTTGCCGACCACTACGCACCGGGCCCGCCTCGCCAGCGGCTCGCCGTCGTCGAGCCGCACCGTGAAGCAATGGCCGCGCCCGGCCATGTGCGCGATCCCGGCCAGGGCGTACGAACCCCAGCCGGCCTGCCTCTTGAGCAGGCGGGGCGTGGCGGCGACGACCTCCGCGTCCAAGCCGATTCCCGCCATGGCGGCAACGGTTAGCACCTCGCCGCCGGTCGCGCCGTCCGCCACGTCGGCGGCATCTCCGGTGGCGCCGGCGGCGGTTTCAGGACCGTCTCGGGAGGCGCCGTCATCGCGGTGGGCATCCTCGTCCCCCGTCTCCGCGGCGGCCAGGTCGATCCGGCGTTCGTGCCCGCCGAACCCGGCGGCCAGCGCACCGGCGATCCTGGTCGGGACGCCCAGCGCCCGTGCCGCCAGGTTGGCCGTGCCCGACGGCACGATCGCGAGCGGGACCTGCGTGCCAGCGAGAGCGTGCGCGCAGGCCCGGACCGTGCCGTCACCGCCCGCCGCGACGACCATCCGGGCGCCCGCGGCGACCGCGGCGCGCGCCAGCCCGACGCCCCGCTCGTCTACGGTCGTCTCCAGGAAGAACGGCTCCCAGCCGCTGGCCGTCGCTGCCTCCCGGCAGCGCCGGCGGAACCTGGCCAGGTCGCGTACCAGGGTGCGGTTGATGACGATCGCGGCGGACGGCATGGCCGACGGCTCACGGCTTCGCGGCTAGCGGCTGCGGACCCGATTCGGCCGGATGGCCGGGCGTTCCCCCCAGGCTCGCGGCCAGCGCGGCCGCACAGGCGGCGTCCACCATCCCGCCGCCGAGGTAGACGGGGCGCCAGCCCACCACATCGACGAGGAACCCCGTGGAGATGGCCGACGCGGCCACCAGCAGCCGGATGTCGCCCCGCCCTCGGTTGGCCATCAGAAGCTCCCGGCTGATGCGATCCGGAACGCCCTATTGAATCACGCCCGGCCCGAGCGGCCGCTTGCCTCCGGCAGGCACCAGGCGGGCCGGGCGCGAGCCGCGTGAACACCAGCGGGGGGCGCGGACCGCGATGACCGTGCGGGTCCCGCGGCGGTGAATATGATCGCCGCATGGGTTCCGGCGGCTACGAGTCGTGGTCCCTCAGTGCGCGGGACCGTTGGCCACAACTGGGGAACCGAGCACGCCGATTCGTGGATGTGGCTGCACGCCGACTTCGGGACGGCGCCCGGCGGCTGGCTGGAGCTGGTGCTCGCCAGAGTCAGGGTCGGCCGGGCACGCCTGTCCTGGACCGCGATGGGGGCGGCCAGCCTCGACGGTGAGCGGATCCCGCTGGGCGGCCTCGGCCGCGGGCCACGGGTCGATGGGCGGCCGGGGCGGCTCACCGCGGACATCCCCTCGCCCGGCGCCCGGCTTCAGCTCACGGTGACGACCAGCGACGACAACGCGGTCGCCGTGCGCTACGCCGACCCTCCGGGGGTGCCCGTGCGGTCAGGCACGCCCTGCTGGCCGACGTCGAGCTGATCCTGCGCCGCCCCGGCGGCCGCGAGGCCGCCCTGTCCAGCGGCCGCGGCGCTTATGAGTACGGCACGAGCCAGGGCACAGGGCGACATCACCCGGATCCGCTGCCCGAGGGCTGACCGGGCGTCCCGTCACCGGCGCCGCTCGCGGGTGGGCAGCCGCGGCAGCGGACCCGGCCCCAGCCCCGGTGCCTACCGTGGGCCGCGGCAGCGGCCCGGCCCAGCCCTGGTGCCTGCCCGTGCGCCGCGGCAGCGGGCCGATCCCAAGCCCGGCCCCAGCCTCGTGCCTATCCGTGCGCCGCGGCGGCACCCACCGCGAGTTCCGCCACCGCGGGCTTGCGGATATCGGAGTGCGCGCCGGCAAAGGACTGGCCGTCGGTGTTGTTGATGACCTGGGCGGCATTGACCCGGTAGAAGGTGCCGACCGTGAACCCGTAGTCCGTGCCGCCGCTGGCCGTCATCTCCCTGTTCTCCGACGGGCTCACGGCCTGATACCCGTCGGCGCCCATGCCACCCCAGCGCCCGGCGACGACAGCCTCCGTGTCCTGCTGGGCCAGGAAGGACGCCTTCGGGTACCACACACCGACCGCCCAGTCGAAGACGGTGAACGTGGCCACCAGGGGGCCGTGCACGCGGTCCGCGAAGGCGTGCAGGGCACCGGCCCTGCCGAACGGGTTGTCCTGCGCGTGCGCGAACGACCAGTGCGAGAAGGCGCCCTGCACGAGAACAAGCGACGCGATCGGGCTCTGATCCGGGGCGCGGATGCCGGACAAGGCGAAGGAGACGAGGCGTGCGCCGAAGCTGTGCCCGATCAGATGCACCCGCACGGCGGGTGACCGGCCATGCAGCGCCGCCAGCAGTGGTCCCAGGCCGGACCGGCCGATGTCGCCGGCGCGGGCCTTCATCACCGTGTACGAGAACACCCGCAGGACGTCCTTCGCCCCGCGGATGGCGCGGCCGAACCAGTCGCCGGCGCCCTGCGTTGACGAACCCGGCGGCGCGCTGCCGAAGGCCTCGGCCGCCGCCTGGTAACCGGCCTTAGGATCGCCGGTCAGCAGCAGCGCGGTCTCCCCGGAGTCCTCAAACTCGCCATCCGGGGCCGGTGGCACCAGTGACCTGACCAGCTGGTGAATCTGAAGCAGCCGCTGCTCCTTCGCCGCGTCGGACTCGCCCGAGCCGACCGCCGCCTCTCCCTCGTCGATGAGCCGGCCGATCTCCGTGACGGTCTTCTGTTGCGCCTGGTCGGCGAACCCCGGTAGCAACGACTCGGCGATGTCGGCCCCCGAGACCGCCGCCGTCCCGGCGCTGAGATCCACCACGGCACCGCTCCCGGCCTGCGTCGAACCGGCCCGCGCCGCAGGAGTCGCCGGGGTGTCCGGGAACCACAGCGACGGCCAGTAGATGCCGGCGAACCCCACCTTGCCGATGCCTGCCGTGTCGTGCGCCGCGTCCCGGATCATCGGGAACATCGCGTCGTACAGCCCGCGAGCGCCCTTTTCCGACGTCCCCCACCCATGGCTGAACATGAACAGGTCGGTAACGCCGGCAGCGACCACCTCGGCAAGGAAGTCTCCCTGCGCCGGCGCCGTCACCCGGCCCTTCTCGTCGAAATGGAGGTCCCACACCGGCTCCCCCGTCTGCAGTCGCCTCATGGCCGTTGCCCTTTCGTTAGACGTTCGCGAGCATGCGCATCAGGTCGACCAGGCCCGCGCCCTGCGCGAAGCGCTCCCGGCCGATGTCGGTGGCACTGCTGGTCAGCAGGCTCTTGATCTGCCGCGGCCGGCCGATGAACTCCGGACGGGCCGAGAGGAACGCCGCGATGACGCCGGAGACGTGCGGCGCGGCCATCGACGTGCCGGACTGCTCGGCGTAGGTCAGCAAGCTCGCCGCGTCGGTGGCCCCTTCCGGCGGGTCCAGCCCCGCCCCGGCGCGGACCTCGCCGCTGGCCGCGGAGGCTATCCACTCGCCGGGCGCCACGACGTCCGGCTTCATCCGCCCGTCGAGCGTCGGCCCCTTGCCCGACGTCCAGGTGACCCCGAAGGCGCGCGGCGCCTCACGGTGGGTGGATCCGACCGCGATGCAGTCCTCGGCGTGCGCCGGCTCGGTGATCGAACCCAGGATGGCCGACGTGTTGGCAGCGTCCCCGGCGGTGGTGCGGGCGCCATAGTTGCCGGCGGAGACCACCACGACCACGCCGGACGCGACGAGCTGGTTCACGGCCTGGCAGAGCGGTGACTGACCGGCAGCGTACTGGTCGGGCATCCATTCGGAGCCGAGGCTCATGTTGACCCCATGGACGCGCAGGACCCCCGGGTCCACGTTGACCTCGGTCCGCAGGTACGTCAGGGCGCGGATCACCGCGCTGGACGACGTGACCCACGTGCCCTGGCGGCTGCGCCGCATGACCTTCATGCTCACGAGCTGGCACGCGGGCGCCATTCCGGACAGCTTCTCCACGTGTGCTCGCTGGACATACCCGGCGTCGCCGGGGTCCCTTGACTCCGCGACGCGCGGATGCTGGCCATCCGGCGTGCAGCCCGCGATGATGCCGGCGACGTGCGTACCGTGCCCGCTGTCGTCCACCAGCGCCCCCGGCGGGCCCCCGGCGGCCGGCCCACCGGGCGCACCCGCCGCGGCGGGCTGCGCCGGGTCGTCCGGGTTCACCAGGAAGCTGAAGTCGCGGTGCAGCTTGCTGGTCAGGCCGTGCGGAGGGTCCTCTCCCCGGCCCTCGGCGGCGAGTTCCAGCCGGGAGAAATGCGGGTGGCAGGCGTCGATCCCGCTGTCGATGACCGCCCACACGACCCCGTGGCCCCGTGCGTTGTAGGAGCGCCAGGCGGCGTCGGCCTTCACCGTGGGCGCGGAACGGTCGATCTGCGGATGGAGCGGGTAGTCCGGCCACACCCGGTGGATGGTTGGTGGGCGGCCGCTCTGGTCGGCGAGGAGGCGGTCCTTGTCCACCATGTCGCGCAGGTCCGCGCGGGAGAGCACGCACTGGTAGAGCTTGGGCGCGATGAGCGCCAGACCGTGCGGAACGGGCGGCTGGACCGGGCTCGCCGACGTGAGCTCCTCCGGCCATGACCCGCCAGCGACCCCCGCGTAATCCTCCCAGAGCCGGTAGAACGCCTCGCTGACCGCGACCAGGCCTCCCGGGTAGAGCACGTTGAGCTCGATCAGCATGGGAACCTGCTGATTCGGGTCGATCTCGGCGGCACCCTCGCCGGCCGTGGCACCCGGCCGCAGGTTGAGGTCGCCCACGATGGGGGACCGGAAGCGACCCTCGGGCCCGTTCGGCATGGTCGTCCCCTTTCCTGTATCGAAGGAGCGGGCGAGACGCCGAAAGATACCAGGACATTGCACTTTTTTGACCTGGGTTTGGTGCCTGGCGGTCGCGCTTACCGCGTGACAGACCGGGCGGGCTTCCCGGCCCTCACCGGGGAGCTGGCGGGCGTGCGGCCCGGCGGGAGAGGGTACGCAGGGAAGGGCATTGCGGCTGCGCCCGGCGAAGGCGTGGCCGCAGCGATCTCACCCGGCCTCGCCGCCGGGCTGTGAGGGAGGTTGCACATGGCAGATGACGAGTTCCCGGCCCCCCGGAGCGGGTTCGTGGTCACCCACTTCCTGGTGGTAGCCGACCAGGACAGGTCCCGTGACTTCTATCGCACGGTGTTCGGGGCGACGGTGGTGATGGAACGCGACCCGGTCATCATGAAGATCGCCAACAGCTGGCTCATCCTCAACGTGGGCGGCGGCCCGACGGACGATAAGCCCACGGTGACGCTCACGCCGCCGAGTGACCCGAACCACGCCAGCGCGTTCCTCAACCTCAGGGTCGCGGACATCAGCGCGGCCTATGCGGAATGGTCGGCGAAGGGCGCCCAGTTCCTTACCGAGCCCAAAGACCATGGCCGCGAGATCCGGGCCTACATCCGCGACCCGGACGGCCATTTGATCGAGGTCGGCCAGACGACGCCCGGCCCGGGCGCGCCGTAGGGCGGCGGCGGCCGCCCCCATGTCCGCCGCTCGCCGGGTTGCGCCCTCTCGCCGGATTGTGCCCGCTCGCCTGGCCGTGCGCGCCTGCCGCCGGGGCGGTTAGATGATGGATGCCGGCGCGGCGCGATGGGGACGTTTCCCGGGAGGGGGTGCCTGGTGCTCGTTCTGAGCCGGGCGCAGACGGAGGCGCTGCTTGATATCGACGCACTGATCGACGCGCTCGCCCCGGCGATGGCCGACCTCAGCGCGGGACGCGCATCGGCGCCGGACCGGATCGGCGCGCCGGTGCCCGAGCACGACGGGCTGCTGGCCGCGATGCCCGGCTACGTGCCGTCGGCCGGGGTGCTGATGAGCAAGCTCGTCTCGCTGTACCCGCGCAACGCGGGCAGTGCCCTGCCCACGCACCAGGCGGTGATCGTGGCGTTTGATCCGGGCACTGGCGAGCCTCAGGCGCTGCTCGACGGCACGGCCATCACGGCCATCCGCACCGGCGCTTGCTCGGCACTGTCGGCGCGGCTGCTCGCCCGTGAGGATGCCACTGTGCTGGCCATCCTGGGAACGGGCGTGCAGGCACGATCGCACGCGCGGGCGATGTGCCGCGTCCGGCCGATCCGCCAGATCCGGGTTGCCGGCCGGGACTACGCGAAGGCGGCGGCACTGGCCGCCGAGCTGTCGGCGGCGCTCCCGGCCGACGCGCTTGCGGTCAAGACGTATCCCGAGGCGCTGCGGAGCGCCACCATCGCGTGTGCGGCAACCCACGCGACACAGCCGGTGATCCGGCGTTCCTGGCTGACCCCCGGGGTTCACGTCACATCGGTGGGCTACGGCGGCCGGGAGGTCGACGATGCGACGGTGCGCGACGCCCTGGTGTGCGTGGAATCGCGGCGTGCGGCGCTGGCGCCGTACCCCGCGGGCAGCAGCGACCTGCTCGAGCCCATCCGCGACGGGATCATTCCCGCTGGGCACGTGCACACCGAACTGGGCGAACTCGTCGCCGGGACCAAACCGGCACGCCGGTCACCAGATCAGATCACCCTGTACAAGTCGGTCGGTGTCGCCGTGCAGGACGCCGCGGCCGCGGCCCTGGTCATCGCCGCGGCCCGCCGGCGATCGGCCGGCCAGGAGCTCGCGCTGTAGCCGCGGCGGATCGCCTGGACCTCGGCGCGTCGGATGGCTCGGTCCGCCGGTCTGTGATGGACTCGCCTGGACCACGAGGGAGACGCATGCCCGGCATGACGCACGGCGCGGGCGGCCAGGCCTTCGCACACGGCTCCGGCGCCCAGCCCGTGAACTGCGCACACCTGCACAGCGCGTTCGGCCCGGGATGCCCCTACTGCAGGCGCGCCGCCGCCCCGGGCGCCACCTCGCCGAGCAGCATCCATGCACCCCTCCCGGACCCGGCGGACGTGAGCATGGCATACCTCCCGGGTGACGGCCCAGAGCTGGACAAGATCATCCACCCTGACGACGGTCCCGATCTCGGCGCCGTCGCCTGACCCCGGCTGGGCCGCGGCCCGGCAAGCGGTTGGCATGCGTTCCAGCGTGGCGGTCCGGCCCTGCCGGATCGGCTGGTTACATTCGTGTTCATGTTCGATTCGGCGGGCCTGCTGGACGGGCTGAACGAAGAACAGCGCCGGGCGGCGGCGCACCCGGCCGGGCCGTTGCTGATCCTCGCCGGAGCCGGCACCGGGAAGACGCGCACGCTGGTGGCCCGCGCAGCCTGGCTGTGCGAGCAGGGCGTACAGCCAGGCCGGGTCCTGCTGCTGACGTTTACCCGCCGCGCCGCCGACGACATGCTGTCTCGGGCCACCGCCCAGGCCCGGACGGCCAGCGGGCGGATCACGGGCGGGACCTTCCACGCGATCGCCCACCGGATCATCCGCGACCACGCGGAATCGTTCTCCCTGCCCGCCGAGTTCACCGTCATCGATCCTGCGGACATGGCCGATCTGCTGGACGCCCGCCGGGTGGATCACGGCCTGGCGGGCACGCAGCGCCGCGCGCCAAGGGCCGCGGTGTGCGCAGACATCTATACCCGGTGCGTGAACACGCAACAGACGGTCGCCGATGTCGTCCAGAGCGGCTTCCCCTGGTGCGCCGAGTACAGCAGTCAGCTCGCCGAACTGTTCCGCGGTTACGTCGCGCACAAGCGCAGCCACGGCCTGGTCGACTTCGACGACCTGTTGCTGCTGTGGCGGGCGGCGCTGGCCGATCCCGCCGCCGGGCCGGTCCTGCGGGGCATGTTCGACGCCGTGCTCGTCGACGAGTACCAGGACGTGAACGCGGTACAGGCCGACATCGTCCGGCTGCTTCAGCCCGCAGCCGGCTGCCTGACCTGCGTCGGCGACGACGCGCAGGCTATCTACGCCTTCCGGGGCGCCGATCCGGAGCACCTGCACCGGCTGGCAGACACCTTCCCCGACCTCACCGTCGTCCGGCTGGCCAGGAACTACCGGTCGAGGCAGGCGGTGCTGCGGCTTGCCAATGCGGTGCGGCCGCAATCGCCCGGGCTTGAGCTCGCGCTCACCGCGGCCCGGGAGACGGGCGCGCCCCCGGTGCTCGTGCGCTGTCACGACGAGGCGACGCAGGCACGCGAGATCTGCGCCCGGGTCCTCGACGCCCACGAGGCCGGCACGGAACTACACGACCAGGCGGTCCTGGTGCGCGCGGCGCATCACAGCGACGTGCTCGAGGTGGAGCTGGCGGCCCGCGGCATCCCGTTCGTCAAGTACGGCGGGCTGCGGTTCACCGAGGCGGCTCACGTCAAGGACTTCCTGGCGGCCGCCCGGATCGTCGCCAATCCCGCTGACGACGTCGCCTGGTTCCGGGTGCTCCGGCTGCACGAGGGCGTCGGGGCGGTGCACGCCCGGCGGCTCGTCGACGTCCTTCGCCCGGCCGATCCCACGCCGTTTGACCGGTGGAAGGACGCCGTTGACGCCGCACCGCGGCGGGCCCGGGCGAACCTGGCGGCGACCGTTGGCGGCCTGGCCGACGCCGCCGCCGTCGAGCGGGCCGGGGAGCGCGCAACCGCGATCTTGGCCGCCCTGCAGGACCCGCTGCGGGCGCGTTACCCGGACGCCGGCATCCGGATCGCCGACCTGGAGCGGCTTGCCGACGCGGCGGCGAGCAGGCCGTCACTGCACGATGCGCTGGTGGAGCTGACGCTCGACCCCCCGGTGTCCGCCTCGGATCTCGCCGGGCCGCCCCGGCAGGATGACGACTTCCTGGTCATCTCGACCGTGCATTCGGCCAAGGGCCTCGAATGGCCCGTGGTGCACCTGCCCCACCTGATCGATGGCGCCGTGCCCAGCGACATGGCGCTGGGATCGCGGACCGGGCTCGCCGAGGAACGGCGGCTGTTCTACGTCGCCGTCACCAGGGCCCGCGACCAGCTGTTCCTGTACGCACCGATGCGCCTGCACCACCACCGGCTGGCCGGTGACGACCGGCACAGCTACGGGCAGCTGAGCCGGTTCCTCGACGGCAGGGCCATGGCCGAATGCGAATCCGTCCAGGCCGCGCCGCCCGGTCCACTGCTGCCGCGCACCGGGGAACTGGCCGCGCGTATCGACGCCGACCTCGACGCGCTGTGGACCGGCTGACCGGCGTGCGGGCTGACCGGGCGATGAGGCATTCTTCGTTTGTGATCGAGTTGCGCGTGCTCACGCCCGGCGACTGGGCGGTCTGGCGGGAGCTGCGGCTGGCCGCGCTGGCGGAAGCGCCGGACGCGTTCCGGTCACGGCTGGCCGACTGGGTGGGCGAAGGTGATCGTGCGGAACGGTGGCGAGCCCGCCTCAGCCTCCCCGGTTCCTTCAACGTCGTCGCCGTGCTCGATGGGGGGCCGGCCGGCATGGCCAGCGGTGTGCCGGCCGGCGACGGCGTCGCCGAGCTGATCTCCCTGTGGGTCAGCCCGGCGGCACGTGGCCGGGGCGTCGGGGACCAGCTGATCCAGGCGATCGAGCGGTGGGCCCGCCGGGAGGGCATGGGAACGCTGCGGCTCGCCATGGTGCAGGGCAACGCGAACGCTGCGGCCCTTTACGGGCGCAACGGATTCGCGCCCACCGGCGAGCTGGGCGACCCGATGCCCGACGGGGTTCCGCAGAACATCATGGCGAAGGGCCTGCGCCGTGGCTGACAGCCCGGCCGGGGTTGCGGTGCGGCGCGTCGACCTCGGCTACTTCGTGAGGCCAGCGGAGGAGACCGGGACCGGCATGGCCAGAGTGGAACCATGCCTCGGCTACGTGGTCGCCCACCCGGCGGGAATGATCCTCTTCGACACCGGCATGGGCTCCGATCCGGAGGTTGACGCCCACTACCGGCCCCGCAGGACCGGGCTGCGGGAGGCGCTGGCGGCGGTCGGCGTGCGGATACCCGACCTCGCGATCGCCGCCAACAGCCACCTGCACTTCGACCACTGCGGCGGCAATCCGCTGCTGGGCCAGACCCCGGTCCTGGTGCAGCGCGCCGAACTCGAGACCGCCCGCCGCGCACCCGGCTACACGCTCCCGCGGCTGATCGAGGGCAGCCGGTTCGAGCCAGTGACGGGCCGGGCGGAAGTGCTGCCGGGGGTGTTCCTCATGCCGACGCCGGGTCACACCGACGGCCACCAGTCACTGGTCGTCCGCCATCCGGGCGGCGCTGTGATCGTGGCCGGGCAAAGCCACGACACCGCGACCCAGTACGCGGCCGACCAGCTCGCATGGCGCGCCCACCGCGAAGCCCACGGCCAGCCGCTGCCCGGTATCCCGGACTGGATGGACGCGCTCCAGCAACTCGATCCGCGGCTGGTCTACTTCGCCCACGACCGCTCCGTCTGGACCCCCTGACGCCGCCGGACGGCCGAAGCCGCCGAACGGCGCCACCCGGGGTTCCGTGCGGCCCGCCCGGTCCGCCGCCCGGGTCGGTGCGGGCGGTATGAGAATGTAGAGGCACAGCCTGCGCGTTGCCGCGGCACGTGGCGGCCGGGTATCAGGAGCAGTCGTCTGGATGGAGCGCGCATGGCGCAGGCCCCGCGGAGGCTGCCGACGCCGGTGCGCGCGCTCGTCGGCTTCGTGTGCGTCCTCGTGCTGGTCGACACCGTGTTCTTCACGGCGCTGACGCCGCTGCTGCCGCACTATGTGAAGACGGCCGGGCTGACGAAGTCCGGGGCGGGAATCCTGGTGGCCGCCTATCCCCTGGGAACGCTCATCGGCGCGCTGCCGGGCGGGCTCCTCGCCTCCCGGATGGGGTCAAGGCTGGTGGTGCTGCTTGGCCTCGTGCTGATGAGCGTGTCGGTGCTGGTGTTCGGCTGGGCGACCACTCCGGTCGTGCTCGACATCGCCCGGTTCGTCCAGGGCCTGGGCGGGGCATGCACCTGGGCCGCGGGTCTCGCCTGGCTGGCGACGGCCGCACCGGCGGAGCGGCGCGGTGAGCTGCTCGGCATCGCCATCGGCGCCGCGGTCGCCGGAGCCCTGCTTGGCCCGCTGGTCGGGGTGATCGCCGACCAGGTGGGAACCGGGCCGACGTTCTCCGGTGCCGCCGTCCTCGGTGCGGTCCTGATGGCGGTGGCCTTTCTCGTGCCGGGCCCGCACGACGCACCCCCGCAGGGGCTGCGGGCGGCGTGGCCCGCCCTGCGCGACAGCCGGGTCAGTACCGGCATGTGGCTGACGATGCTCGCGGGGCTGGGCTTCGGTGTGGTGGACGTGCTCGCGCCGCTGCGCCTGAGCGCGCTGGGCGCCTCGGCGTTTGTCATCGGGGCGACGTTCCTCGGCGCCGCCGCCATCGAGGCGGCGCTGTCGCCGCTGGCCGGCCGACTGTCGGACCGCCGTGGCTCTTTGACGCCCGTCCGGTTCTCCCTGATCGGTGCGGTGGTGGTGAGCCTGCTGGCGCCGCTGCTGGCACCAGCGGCGCTGCTGGTGGTCGTGCTGGTCGTGGGAACGCCGTCGTTCGGCACGCTCTACGCGCCGTCCGCGGCGCTGCTGAGCGTCGGCGCCGACAGCCTGGGCCTCAACCAGGGGCTCGCCTTCGGGCTGGCGAACCTCGCCTGGGCGAGCGGGCAGGGCATCGGCGCGATCGCGAGCGGGACACTCGCCCAGGCGACCTCGGATCTCCTGCCCTACGCGCTCCTCGCCGCCTGCTGCGCGGTGACCCTTGCCGTGCTGCGCCTCCGCTATGCCAGCAGCCGCGCACGGCAGGCGAGCTGAAGCGCGAGCCGCTGATCGGGATCGTCGAGATCGATGTCGAGCAACTCGGTGATGCCGCGCAACCGGTTCGCGACGGCGTTGCGGTGCAGGTGCAGCCTCTGCGCCGTCTTGACGATCGACCCCTGCTCATCGAGGTAGGCCGCGAGCGTCTCGATCGCGGTGTCGGCCCGGCCCGGGCCGAGCTTCTCCAGCGGCGCGAGCTGGTCGCGCACCGAGGCCCGGGCGGTGTCGGACGAATACCACTCCATGAGCATCCGCTGAACCCCCACGGCGTCGTGGGCGGCGACGCCGGGTGGCCTGCGCGCCGCCCGCGCGGCGAGGAGTGCGCCCCGCGCCTCGGCGGCCGAGGCACGCAGTCCCATCGGGCCCTCATGCGGGGATCCCACCCCCGCCCGGAACCGCAGCGCCGGCAGCCGCTGGCCGATGGCATGCAGTGCGCGCTCGGCCACCCGGGAGGCGCGGGTTCCTGCCTGCGGGCCGGGATTGGAGCCCGTCGCGCGGACGAGCACGATCGCGCGCGCGATCCGCGACAGATACCAGGTGCCGCCGGTCGCGCTCACGGCCTGGACCGCGAGCTGTCCCGCCGCCTCCAGCAGCTCGAACCGGTGGATCTCGTCCGGCACGGCCTCCTCCAGATCGTCGGCCTCGATCCGGATCGCGACGTGCCAGCCGCCGACCGGGATGCCCAGCTGCCTGGCCCGGTCGAGGAGGTCCTCATTGATGGCCGCGTCCGACATCAGCAGCTCGGCGAGCAGATCGCTCCGGGAACGGGCCGGCAGCTCGCGCGCCTGCCTCGCGAGATCGAGCAGCCGTGCCGCGGCCAGTGCCGCGGTGTGCAGGACCAGCCGGGCGCCGATGCCGGAGTCGCCGTACGCGTGAGGTGCGGCGAGATGACCGATCGGTGTCTGCCCGACCACGACCGGCACGCGGACCTCGTCCGTACCCGGGCCGTCCGCGCCGCCAGCGCCGGGGGGGTGCGTCCCGGCTGCCGGGTAGCTGGTCTCCCCGTTGGGGGAACTGCCACCTGCCAGCGTGAGCGGGCGGAACTCCACCGGGGTGCCGAGCGCCCGGGCGACCGAGGCGCACAGGCCGCTGAGGTCGGCACCGGCTTCCTCGGCGGCCAGCACCGCCTCCAGGCCCTGCTGGGCCCGGCCGAGCGCCTGCTCGGCGCTGCCCCCGATCTCGCGGTTGATCGCCTGCACCAGCCCGGTGAGGTCGGTCTCCGGCGGGACGGTGATGAGCGCGATGTCGGCGCGCCCGGCGATGTCCGTCACCGTCACCGTCGGCCGCCACTGCTCGGCGGCGAAGGCCGCGACGGCGGCCACCTGGTGGACCGATGCCCAGCGCAGGGCCATGTCCAGGCGATAGTCGGTGACCTCAGCGGAGGCGGCGTGGGAAAGCACGACGAAGCTGGTGGCCGGGGCGCGGCTCAGGTCGGCGAACCGCTCGGCGAGCCGGACCACGGTGACATGACGATCACCGCCGCTCGGGCTGACTCGGCGCAGCGCGGCGAGCGGCGAGCTCGCGAGGATCTCATCAACGGTAGGCATCCGGAGCCCCACCTTATTCACAGCACCAGAAGGCCACCTTATGCGGAGCGCACACATCAGTCACCATCGCAGTGCAATCTGCCCATTCACCTCAGCTTGGCCGACTGGCACTATGTGGTTGAACGGAGGTTCAGCAGCGGGCGTGGCTCACTCACGCCAATACCCCTACCCCCCGGGGGAGAGTGATGGAGCGCGGAACTGTGACCAGGCAGGAGGCCCTCGAAGAGAAGGCCCCGGACTGGTGGCCTTACGCCCCCGATTTCCCGGACTGGCATGTGTGGCGAGGCGTCGCGGGCCTGCTCTATGCGCGACGGCCCAGGTCAAGCCCGCCGAAGGTAGTGCGGGGCAAGGACACGGTAGACCTTCGCGACCAGATCCTGCTGGCGGAAGTGCACCGGTAACCAGCCAGGCCCTTCGGGCCGTCGGCGTCATCTCGGCCGCTTTAGCCTTTCCTGCACGTGCGTCCCTGCTGTTCCGCGAGTCCCGGCTGTCACGATGATCCCATCAGTCTCAGCTGCCACCGCCGGCGGGCGGGGCCGCCGGGCCCGCCGAAGGCAAACAGCGCGCGGGCGGGCACACTTGGCAATGCCGGGCTTCGGGCAAAAGCCGCCAGGTATCCTGTGCGTTGTTCGGCATTCAGGTGTGCACCGCTAAAGAACATCTGAATCTCATGACGGCCAATGCCCGGTGACCATGAAGAGACTGCTCGACCCCGACTCACTCCGCTCCCTGTCCCGGGGCTGCGCCATCCTCGGCGCAGGTGGCGGCGGCGATTCGTACGTGGCTCTGCTGCAGGCATTGCAGGCAACCGAAGACTTTGGCCCAGTTCCGTTGGTCGATTTGGACGAATTGCCCGATGACGCACTGATCATGCCGTGCGGCGGGATCGGCGCTCCCACGGTGACTATCGAAAAGTTCGAGAACGGGGACGAGGGAGCACATCTCCGGGAGCATCTGGAGTTCATGACCGGGCGCCGGGTGGCGGCGCTGATGGCCACCGAGATCGGCGCTGGAAACGGCGTGCTGCCCATCAGCTGGGCCGCGCGGATCGGCCTGCCGGTCGTGGACGCCGACGGCATGGGCCGCTCGTTCCCGGAGGTTCCGCAGGTCACGATGCAGCTGGCCGGCATCCCGGTGAGCCCGGCGGTGATGACCGACGAACGCGGCAACCTGGTGGTGTTCCGGACGATTTCCGGCCACTGGATGGAGCGCCTGGAACGGGCGGCCGCGGTCGAGTTCGGCGGGGCGGCGTCGTCGACGGAGTTCTCGCTCACCGCGGCGCAGGCGCGCGGGGCCACCGTGCGGAACTCGGTCTCCAAGGCGATCAGGATCGGTGAGGCGCTCGCGAGCGCGAAGGGCAGCCCGGTGGCCGCCCTGATCGCGGAGCTTGGCGCGTTCCAGCTGGTCACTGGCAAGGTACTGGACGTCGAGCGGCGAACCACGAGTGGGTTCGTCCACGGCAGCGTGGTGATCGAGGGCCTCGGCGAGGACGCGGGCCGGCTGATCCGGCTGGAGCTGCAGAATGAGAACCTGGTGGCGCTGGAACGCGGGCGCGTGCTCGCCTCGGTGCCCGACCTGATCTCCGTGCTGGACGTGGAGACCGCCGACGCGATCCTCACCGAGACGATCAGGTACGGCCAGCGGGTGACGGTGATCGCTTTCGCCTGCGATCCGGTCTGGCGGACCGAGCGCGGCATCGACGTTGCCGGGCCGCGCGCGTTCGGCTACGACTTCGACTACCAGCCCGTGGAGGAGCTCGCCGGTGCCAGGGCCTGACCACCGCCTGGGCATCGACGTCGGCGGCACCAACACCGACGCGGTGATCATGGATGCCGCCGACCGGGTCGTCGCCAAGGCCAAGGTGCCGTGCACGCCCGACATCACCGGCGGGATCACCAGCGCGATCGACACCGTCCTGCACGCGCCGGGGGCGGACCCCCGGCGGATCAGCCACGTCATGCTGGGCACCACCCACGCGACCAACGCGGTGCTGGAGCGCCGGAACCTGCGGCGGGTGGCGGTGATCAGGATCGGCGCTCCGGCCACCCTCAGCGTCCGGCCGATGTTCGGGTGGCCACGCGACTTGACCGACACCATCTCGGTCAGGACGACGATCGTCGACGGCGGCATCGAGTTCGACGGCCGGGACATGTCGCCCCTGGACACCGATGCCATCGCCCGGTTTCTCGGCGAGGTCGCCGGCGCCGCCGAGGGCATCGTCATCACCAGCGTGTTCGCCCCGGTCTCGCCGCGGCACGAACTGCTGGCGGCCGAGATCGTCAAGCGTGAGCTCGGCGAAATGCACGTCTCGCTCAGCCACGAGATCGGCTCGATCGGACTGCTCGAGCGAGAGAACGCGACCATACTCAACGGCGCGCTGGCCGGGGTCGCCCGCGACGTGGCCGAAGCGATGCGGGCCGCGCTCGCCGCCCACCACCTCCAGCCAACCAGGTTCTTCGCGCAAAACGACGGCACCCTGATGGGCCTCGACCATGCGCTGCGGTACCCCGTGCTGACGATCGGCAGCGGGCCGGCCAACAGCGTCCGCGGGGCCGCGTTCCTCACCGGGAGCTCCGACGCGCTCGTTATCGACGTCGGCGGCACCTCGACCGACGTCGGGATGCTGGTCAACGGCTTCCCGCGCGAGTCGTCGCAGGGGGTGGAGATCGGCGGCATCAGGACCAACTTCCGCATGCCCGACCTGGTTACGATCGCGCTCGGCGGCGGCAGCGTCATCTCCAGCGGCCCGCAGGGCACGCGCATCGGGCCGCGCAGTGTCGGTTACCTGCTCGAGCGGGAGGCCCTCGTCTTCGGCGGGCCGACGCCCACGCTGACCGACAGCGCCGTCGCCGCCGGCCGGGCCACGCTGGGCGAGGTGATGCCGGACCGTCGGCACCGGCGGATGCTCGGCGACGCGCTGGCCAGCGCCGACATCACCCTCGCCGAGGCGATCGACCGGGTGAAGACGTCCAAGGAGGATCGCGCGCTTGTCGCCGTGGGCGGCGGCAGCATCCTTGTCCCCGACCGCGTTCCCGGGATCAGCGAGGTCATCCGGCCCGAGCACTTCGATACGGCCAACGCCGTGGGAGCCGCCATCGCCTCGGTCAGCGGCCAAGTCGACCGGATCTTCCACGTGGGGGAAGCCGGGCGGCGCGCGGTCCTCGACGAGGCGCGCGAGGAGGCGCGCGAGCGCGCGGTCGCGGCGGGCGCCGACCCGGGCACGGTGCAGATCGTCGAGCTGGAAGAGATCCCGCTGGCCTACCTCACCTCGCCATCGCTCCGGATCCGCGCCAAGGCCGTCGGGACCCTCGGCGGCCGCCCAGAACAGCAACTTCACGCCGACCTGGCCCGGCAGGCACGCCTGGCCGACCGGGCCGACCAGTCCGACCCAACCAGCCCGCCAGCGACGGCCCCCTGACCGACCGCGCCGACGGCCCAGTCACCGACAAGGACCACGGAGGCATCCATGAAGCCCCACCGCGGCGGGCTGCTGCTCGCATCGGGCTCCGCGCTGGCCCTACTCCTCGCCGCCTGCGGCGGCTCGAGCTCGTCGGCTCCGCCGCACGCGGCCAGCCAGGTGTTTACCTACGACACCACCGCCCCGGTCATGGACGACGGCTGGGATCCGGCGACGGAGTACTCCGACGGCATCATCGCCATGAACAACATGTACGAGACGCTCACGCGGTACAACGCGGTGACCCACAAGGCGGACCCGCTGCTGGCGACCAGCTGGTCGAAGTCGGCCGACGGCCTGACCTGGACGTTCCACCTCCGCCAGGGGGTGCACTTCCACACCGGGCGGCTGATGACCGCCCAGGCGGCGAAGGCTGCCCTGATGCGGACGATCAAGCTGGGCGGCGGAGCCGCCTACGTCTTCTCCGCGGTGAAGACGATCAGCACCCCGGACGACTCGACGCTGGTCTTCCACCTGAAGTACGCGGCGCCGATGGACCTGGCCGCGTCGGCCGCCTACTCCGCTTACATCTACGACACCCAGGCGCCCGGCGGCGGGTCGCTGAGCAAGTGGTTCAATGCCCCGCACGACTCGGGCACCGGCCCGTACACGGTGCAGACCTGGAACAAGGGCCAGGAGTTCGAGGTGATCCTGAAGGCCTACCCGGGCTACTGGGGCGGCTGGAGCGGCCCGCACTACAAGAAGGTTGTGTTCCGCGTCGTGTCACAGGACTCCACCGCCGCCCAGCTGCTGAGGTCGGGGCAGGTCACCTTCGTCGAGCAGGTAAGCCCGTCGGTCTGGCAGTCGTTCAAGGGTGACCCGGGAATCCGGACGGTGAGCGCCCCGTCCTGGCAGAATCTGCTGGCCCAGATCAACTCCAAGGCGCTCGACCTGAAGCTGCGGCAGGCCATCTCCTACGGGATCAACTACCCGGGCATCATCGCGGCCCTGCGCGGCGCGGCCGTCTCGTCCAGCGGCATCATCCCGGACGGCCTGTTCGGCCACTCCGCCAGCCTGCCCAACTACGCCTACGACCCGGGCAAGGCGGCGCAGATGCTGAAGCAGGCGGGGTATGGGCCCGGCGGCAAGCCGCTGAACCTGACCCTGACCTACACGCAGGGTGACTCGAACGAGCAGGTGGTCGCGACGCTGCTGAAGTCGAGCCTGGCGAAGCTGAACGTCAACCTGAGGACCCAGTCGCTGGCCTGGCCGACCCAGTGGGCCAAGGCCAAGTCATCGAACACCGCCAACCACCAGAGCATCTTCCTCGAGTACTGGTGGCCGGACTTCGCCGACCCGTCCACGTGGTTCACGAACCTGCTGCTGACCGAGCACCCGCCGTACTACAACTTGTCCTATTACTCCAACCCTGCCCTGGACAAGCAGATCAACAAGGTGGACGAGCTGACCGCGACCGATCCCGCGGCCGGCAGCCAGCTCTACCACACGATGCAGGTCGAGGTCCTTCAGGAGGCGCCGCTCCAGGCCCTGTACAACGTGAACTACCAGTACGCGATGCGCACCTCCTTTAGCGGGTTCGTCTCCAACCCGGCCTACGCGGGCGTCGTCTTCGTGCACGACCTCAAGCCGACCGGTTGATCGTCTACGTCGCACGCCGGGTCGCCCTGGCCGTGCTCGTGGTCGCGGGCGTCATCGTCCTGACGTTCGTGATCGCTCATCTGGTGCCTGGCGACCCTGCGGCGACATGGGCGGGCCCGCGCGCCTCGGCCGCCCAGGTCGCGGCCGCGCGCCGATACCTCGGGCTGGACCGCCCGGCCGCCATCCAGCTGCTGTCCTACTTCGGCGGCATCCTCACCGGCAACTGGGGGGTGTCCATCCACACCCACCGCCCGGTGCTGTCCGATCTCGCGGCCGTCGCCCCGGCGTCGCTGGAACTGGTGACCGCAGCCATGATCATCGCGCTGGTCGTGGCCGTGCCGCTGGGGCTGATCTCCGCGCGCTGGCCGGGCCGGGCCGGCGACCAGGCGATCAGGGCCGGCTCGATCCTGGGGGTCTCGATGCCGATCTTCTGGCTGGCGCTCATCCTGCAGCTGGTCTTCGCCCAGCGGCTGCGGCTGCTGCCCGTGGCCGGCGAGTACTCCCCCGGCCTGCTGTTCACCCACCCGCTGACCCGGGTGACCGGGTTCGGCCTGATCGACGCGCCGCTCACCGGGAACTGGCCGATGTTCGGCAGCATCCTCGGCCACATGCTGCTGCCCGCCGTGGTCATCGCCGCCTACCCGGCCGGCCTGCTCACGCGCATGATCCGGGCCCAGGTCCTCGACACGGTCGGTGACGCCCACATACAGATGGTCCGCGCGCTGGGGTTCGGCGAGCGCGCCGTGTTCGGCCGGTTCGCGATGAAGCTCGCCTGGAACCCGGTCGCGGCGGCAGTTGCCCTGGTGTTCGCGTACTCGCTCGTCAACACGTTCCTGGTCGAGGCGATCTTCGACTGGCCCGGCCTCGGCAGTTACGCGACCGCCTCGATCACCAGCCTCGATACGCCCGCCATCCTGGGAGTGACGCTGTTCATCGCCCTGGTGTACGTGGCCGCCAACCTGGCCGTCGACATCTTCCAGGCCGCGATCGACCCGAGGATCCGGCTGCGATGATCGAGGCGCCCAGCACCCTGCCCACCGGGGGCGCGAGGCTCCCCCGCGGCCAGGCCCTGCGGCGCGGGCTGGCCGCGAACCCGCTGCTGGTGGCCGGGGGCCTGCTGTCCGCGCTCATCGTCCTCATGGCGCTGCTGGCGCCGCTGCTGGCACCCTTCCCGGGCGACGCGGGCTCGGCGACGCACCCGTTCCTCGTGCTCCGCCCGCCGTCCGCGCAGCACTGGTTCGGGACCGACAACGTCGGCCGGGATGTCTACTCCCGGGTGCTGTACGGCGCGCGCATCTCGCCGCTGATCGCCGTGGTCGTGCTGGCGATCTCGTGCGCCGTCGGCATCCCGCTCGGGGTGGCCGCCGGCTACTTCGGCGGCTGGCTCGATGAGGTGATCATGCGCGTGACCGACATCTTCCTCGCCTTCCCGCCGCTGCTGCTCGCGCTGGCGCTGGCCGCGGTTCTGCCGGCCAGCATCACTACTGTGATCATCGTGATCGCGCTCACCTGGTGGCCGTGGTACACCCGGCTCATCCGCGGGCAGGCGGCCTCGGTCGCCGGGCGCCCCTACATCGACGGCTGCCGGGCGCTGGGCATCTCGCGCCGCCGGATCATCTTCCGCCACATCCTTCCCAATTCGATCACGCCCCTGATCATCCAGGTGTCGCTCGATGTCGGCGGCGTGATCCTGACCGTGTCGGCGCTGTCGTTCCTGGGGCTGGGCGCGCAGGACCCGACGCCCGACTGGGGGCTGATGGTGGCGGAGGGCCAGAACTACTTCCTCACCTCCTGGTGGGTGGTCACGTTCCCGGGGATCGCGATCCTGGTCACCGCGTTCGCCTTCACCCTGCTCGGCGACGGACTGCGCGACCTGATGGACCCGAAGCGGATCTTCCTGCGATGAGACTGAGGATCACCGGCCTTCAGGTGCGCTTCGGGGAGCGGCGGGTTGTTGACCTGGCCGAACTGGCGATCGCCGAGGCCGAGATCGTCGGGCTGGCCGGCGAGAGCGGGTCCGGCAAGTCCATGACGACGCTCGCCGTGCTCGGCCTGGCCCACACCGTTGGCGCCCGGGTCGACGGGAGCGTCCGGCTGGACGGGGCCGAGCTGACCGGGCTCTCGCAGCGCGAGATGCGCGAGGTGCGTGGGCGCCGGATCGCGGCGATCTTCCAGAGTCCGGCGCTCGCGTTCAGCCCGGTGTTCCGGGTTGGGAGCGTCGTGCACCGTGCGCTCCGGCTGCACGGCATGACCAGGACGGAGGCGGCCGCCGCCGCGCAGCGGGCCATGCGCCAGGTCCTCCTGCCACCCGCCCTGCTGGACAGGTACCCATCCCAGCTATCCGGCGGGCAGCTCCAGAGGGTGGCGATCGCGCTGGCCCTGGCGCTGCGCGCCGAGGTGCTGCTGGCCGACGAGCCCACCAGCGCGCTCGACGTGACCGTCCAGGCCGAGGTCCTGGAACTGCTGCGGGACCTGCGCGACCGCGAGGGCATGTCGGTCCTGTTCATCAGCCATGACCTGGCGGTCGTCGCGGAGCTCTGCGACCGGGTAGCAATCATGCAGGACGGCAGGATCGTCGAACAGGGCCCCACCAGCCGGGTCGTGACGGCTCCTGCCAGCTCCTACACGGCCGAGCTCCTCGCGGCCGTGCCCCGGCTCGGGGCCGGGGGTGGCCGGTGACGCCCCTGCCGGAGCGCGGCGACCGGGCCGTGACGCCGCTGCTGGAGATCACCGACCTGACCGTCCGGTTCGGACCGGTCCGGGCCGTCGACGGGGTCAGCCTGCGGCTGGCCGGCGGCCCGTTCGGCCTCGGGCTGGTCGGCGAGAGCGGCTCGGGCAAGTCGACCATCGGACGGGCCGTGCTCCGCCTGGTGCCGACGGCCGGCGGCCACATCCGTTTTGAAGGAAAGGACGTGGCGGCGCTGCGCGGGCCAGCGCTGGCCGGTTACCGCAGGGCGGCGCAGATCGTGTTCCAGGACCCGGACAACAGCCTCGATCCCCGGATCCGGGTCGGCGCGTCGGTCGCGGAGCCCTTGATCGCGCACCGCATCGTGGCGCGCCAGCTGGCCGCCGGGCGGGCCTGCGAACTGCTGGCCGAGGTGGGGCTCGGGCCCGAGTTCGCCGGGCGGTACCCCCACCAGCTCTCCGGGGGGCAGCGCCAGCGCGTCGCGATCGCCAGGGCGCTTGGCGTCCAGCCGCGGCTGCTCGTCCTCGACGAGCCCACCAGCGCCCTCGACGTCAAGGCGCAGGCGCGGATTCTCGCGCTCATCGCACGGCTGCGCGCCGACAGGAACCTGGCCTACCTGCTGATCACCCACAATCTCGGCATCGTGAGCGAGTTGTGCGAGCAGACCGCCGTGCTCTATCTCGGGCGCGTGGTGGAGAGCGGCGCGACGAGCGAGCTGCTCAGCGCCCCGGCGCACCCCTACACGCGGGCGCTGCGGTCGGCGGTGCCCGAGATCGACGTCGCCGCCCGCTCGGCCCGCGTCGTGCTGCCGGGCGAGCCGCCCGATGCGACCAGCCCGCCGCCGGGCTGCGTCTTCCACCCGCGCTGCCCGCTGGCGGTGGACCGCTGCGCCACCGAGGTTCCGGCGCTGCGGACCGTGCGGCCGGCGCGCCTGGTCGCGTGCCACCGCGCCGAGGAGGTGCTGGCTGAGGAATCGACCGGTGCGGGGCAAGCATTAGGCCCGTCCCGCCCGGCCGGGCGTCCGGGCTGGCCGCCGAGGGTGAGCCGACGGCCTGGCCCGGCGCCGGCGGGCTCAGGTGACGCGCCGCGTCGGTGAAGACGCTCATCCCGCCTCCTCGCGGTCTGGCCAACCCTTGTCGACGGCGACAACACGCCAGCCCACGGCCGGCTTCCACGCGCGACCGGCCCGGCGGGCGGCCCCTTTGATCAGGGCGCCAAGCCTCGATGCGCGCGCCGTACGTTGTACAGCAAGCGCCAGCGCGAGAACCAGCGCGGCGGCGAGCCCGTCCAGCCAGTAGTGGTTGGCGGTGACGACGACGGCCAGCATCGTCAGCGCGGGATAGACCAGCCCGAGCCAGCGCCAGCGGCTCCGCGACACCTCGACAAACACCAGTGCCACCAGCAGCGCCCAGCCGATGTGCACGGACGGCATCGCCGACAGCTGGTCGGCGTTGAAACCGGCCACCGAGCCGTAGACCGACTGGCCGTAACGGACCGCTGTGTCGACCATGCCGTCGGCGGGCAGCATCCGAGGCGGCGCGACCGGGACGAACTGGATGAGCAGCGCGCCGACGGTGAACAGGACCAGCGTGGTCCGCACCCGCGGGTACTGGCGCCGGTGCCGGACGAAGACCCAGATCAGGCACGCGATGATCACGGCAAAGTGCAGCCCCGCGTAATAGAGATTGAAGCCCTGGACGAGAAGCGGGTGAGGCAGGAACGCGCGCTGGACCACCGTCTCGCTCGGCATGTGAACGGCCCGCTCGGCACCCCAGAGCCACTGCCCCCTGTCCTCCGCACCATCGGGACCCATCAGGACGAAGCTGCCGGCCATCTGCCACAGCGCGAAAAGCCCGAGGACCAGGCCGGCCTCGCGGGCAAACCCGGCCGCGTACACCAGCCGCGCCCGGCGGGAGCGGGCGGCGGCGGCCGCCGCCGTGATGAGGCACGCCGCCGAGGCCGCGGCCTGCTGCCAGGACAGTTCCAGGTTGACCATTCGGCCGGGCCTCCGTCCCCGTGACAGCGGCCCGGATCCCTGGCGTCAGCCGGGCGCCGCGGACATCCACGCCAGAACCCGTTGTACATGCCCCGTTTACCGTGCTGACAGCCGGGTGCCGGCTCTCCGAACCTGGCGGCACGCCCGCCGCACTCGCGGTACCGCCCTGGCGAACACATGTTCTAATGACATCCTCTTCACAGTATGCTCGTACATGTGTTCTAATTATGTGTATGTGTCAGGTCACCCGCGTTCGCCGGGCCGCAACGGGATGTTACTCCCCCGGTGCGCGACTCCAGGCGCCGCCGGACAGGGCCCCTCCCGGGCGGCGCTACGCCGGATGACCAGCATGACCGGACCTGCCGCCGGGCCGCGACCGTCGGCTGGTGGCCGGCCCGGTCACGATAGCCGCGTCGCCGGGCAGGCACGGCAGCGCGCAGGCATCGGAGCCGACGCCGCGGTGGGGGCCGCGCGAAGCCCCGCCAGGACCCACTCAACGAACCTCTACCTCATGGGTATCTGCCTCGGTCACCACCAGGGCCGGACATGCCGGGCCCGGGCCACAAGCTAGGGACAAGAAAGTGAGATCACAATCCGGATTCACGCATCCCGGGAGCCGGCGCGTTGCTGACCTGCAGGATCAGACCGCGCAACTCGAGCGCCAGCTCAGCGACGCGCGCATCTCGCTCGAGCGCGAGCTCGCGCAGCTCGCGGAGGGCAGCCAGCCGCGGCGTGGCCAGAACGGGCACGCACGGAGGCTTCCGTTTGACGAGGTGGGGGACGAGAGCGCCGCGGACGACATGTCCGAGCTGTTCGACGAGCAAGGCGTGGCCGACGACGGCGGCTGGACGTCCGGAGATCCGGCCTACTCACCACACGAGCGCACGGCCGTGCTGCTGACGCACGGCCGGCGGGGCGCGAGCCGCCGGGGCCTGACGCGGGCCCGCAAGGTGACCATCGCGGCGACCGTCGCAGCTGCCGTGGTGACGGCCATGGCGATCATCCTGTTCGTTGGCAAAGCGTCCTGGCCGCCGAGCGTGTCAACCGTCGAGAGCCAGGCAGCCAAGGCGTGCCAGAACCCCAACGTCCAGTCAGAGCCGGGCCAGGTCAACTTCGCCTGCGCCGAGGCCACACGCAAGATCCTCTGGGTCTTCGCGCTCATGACCAGCGGAAACAACCCTAACTTCAGGGATCCCAACACCCGCCGCGTGGGCCTCGAGCCGATCAGTCCCTCCCAGGGCGGCCAGGTGGCCTGGTCGCTGAACTTCCATCACCCGTATGACCCGAGGAACCCGATCGACAGCCTCGCGGTGGCCGCCCGCGCGATCAACAACATCATCGGCGGCGCCACGGTGACCGCCGCCGACGGCACGCCCGTCGTCCAGCCGGGCCTCGAGAGCCACCCGACCAACTGCGTCCGCTATACCGGATCGGCCGAGGTCACGTCCAGGCAGGGTTATCCGCGGCTCTGCGCACGGCCCGTGACCAGCCCGGCAGGCCAGGCGGCGCTGGTCGCCGATGTGTACCAGAAGTGGGTAGTCGGAGCCCCGGCCGCACAGGCGCAGGACGCGGCCGTGCTCTTTGCCAACGCCGACAACCCCGGCGACCCGCGGGTCCAGGCCATCCTCAAGCGCCTGCCCCACGTCCGGCCGTCAACATGACCCGGTCAGCTGTCCGCTGATGGTCCCGGCATCGCGGCGCGCGGCGCCGCCTGGAGGGAGGTGAGCTCGTGCGGCCGGTGAACAGGCCATGGTGGCAGCAGGCGACGGCGCTGGTAAGCCTCGGCGCTGGCGGGGCGATCACCGGGCTCTCCTTCGTACCTCAGCCGCCGGCCGACCTGACGTCGCCGACCAGCCTGCCGATCCACCTGATGGCGCTCGAACAGTCCGCCCGGCAGGCCAGCGCCGGTGACGCAGCGCTCCGATCGGCCATCATCAACGTCGCCAAGACGTACCTGCGGCTCGCCCAGACCAAGAGCCCGGCCGAGATGCAGGCCATGATCTGGCAGCAGAACAGCCTGGACCGGGCGGACCACGGCTCGTCTTGCGCTGCGTTCGCCAGCATGACGTTGGCCATGGGCGCACGTGCGGTCGGCCAGCAGAGCTGGGTGACCGGCGGTTCCAGCTATCCGTGGCCGCTCCACAGGTGGGCGGATGTCAGGGTCAACCCCAACCCGGCATCGCCGGGCGTCACCTCGATCGTCCAGGACGCTCAGGCGCACAAGCGCTGGCACGCGTTCGGCGACGGCTACCAGCCGCAGCCAGGCGACTGGGTGGTGTTCGACGGACACGTCGAGGTTGTCACGCAGTATTCCGGCGGTGCCCTGCAGACGATCGGCGCCGACTCGCTGCCGAACTACTCCGTCAACGCGCACGACTACCCGGCTCCCCTCGGCGGTCAGGGCGTCCTCGGGTTCGTCGACAACGGCCGGCTCGCCGCCCGGTCAGACGGCGCGCCGTCAGACGGCGGCCAGGCGGCGGGCGCAGGGCACGGGAACGGCCAGGCGGACCTCCTGACAACGGCCATCCCGGGTACACAGGAAGCTGCGGACGCGGCGCACACGCGAGGGCAAGCACCGGGCGACGCGGCCATTCCGGGAACGTCGGGGACGGCGCCGGGCCACGGCACCGCCGGGGAGCAGGCGCGGAACAAGCCACAGCCGCGGCCGGAACGAATCTCACATGGGAGGCGCGCGACCGCCGGCACGCGGGCCGGCAAGGCAGGCGACGCCGACCGGCATTCCGCCGACGTGCCGGGCCAGGCCGCGGTGCCCGGCCAGGTTGCGGTGCCCGGCCAGGCCGCGGTGCGGGGGCGGGCTGCGGCGCCCGCCGCGGCGACCGCGGACACGGCGATCATCCCCGGACTGCCGATCATGGCGCAGCGCCTGTCAGGGAAGGCGGCAGCAGCCTCGGCACCCCCGGGAGCCCCGGCAGGCAGCCAGCGGCCGACGCGCGCCGCGCCGTCGGCGGCAAACGCGAACCCGCAGCAGGCATTCATCGCTGGCATCGCCCCGGGCGCCGTGGCCGCGCAGCACAAGTATGGCGTCCCGGCGTCGGTGACGATTGCCCAGGCCATCGTCGAATCCGGCTGGGGCGAGAGCCGCCTGGCCACACAAGATCACAACCTGTTCGGCATCAAAGGCGCCGGGCCCGCGGGCAGCGACGCGCAGCCAACCTGGGAGTACATCAACGGGCAGCAGGTGAGCACGACAAGCCCGTTCCGGGTCTATGCCGACCAGGCGCAGAGCATCGACGACCACGGCCGGCTGCTGGCGATGAGTCCGTACTACCGGACGTCGATGGCGGCACGGCAGAATCCCGATGCGTTCGCGGCCTCCCTCACCGGCATCTACGCAACGGATCCGGACTACGGCGCGAAGCTCATCAGCCTGATGAAGCGGTATGACCTGTACCGTTACGACAAGCCTGCCCCCGCCTCGGCCCCGCATGCGGCACAGCCGCGTGCGTCGTCTGCGCCCTCATCCAACGGGCAAACGACTCGGCCGCCGGTTCCCCGGCCGCCGGTGACCGCCCGACCGTCGCCGCGGGCCACGGCGTCGCCCGCGCCAACCGCGGGTCAATCGTCGCCGCACGAGCCGTCGCCGGCCGGTTCGAGCCCGCAAGCTTCGTCTGTGCCGCAGCCGCCCGCCGGCCGGTCACCGTCGCCGGCGGCGGGGGCCCCGTCGGCCCAGCCGTCGGGCTCACCCACGAGCCAGTCAGCCGTTCCCCCGACCCGGCACGATGCGGTCATCCCCGGGCTCCCGAATCCCGCCGTGGCAACGACGCCGAGCGCGCGGCCGACCGCAACGCTGCGCAGGGCAACCGCGACCCGCGGCGGAGGCGGCGGCGGCGACCGGCCGGCACGAGTTCCGGCGCCCGCTGCGCAGGCGGCTTCGGCGACCCGGATGCCGGCGCTGGCGAGCGCGACCGCGCGGCGGACGCAGGCCCGCCCCGCCCGCAGGTCCGCGAGAAAGTATCAGCAGCCGCTGCCTCCGTCGGTCAGGAACGCGTTCATAACGAAGGCCAGGGTGCGGCTCATGCGCGCGGAGCCGCTCTACCGCGATGTTGCCGAGCACAGCGGGATCCCGTGGCAAGTGCTCGGCGCCTGCGACTGGATGCAGTGCGCGGCGCGGCCACGCTACTCACCCGTGCACGGCGAGAAACTGGGGAGCCGCAACGCGGACGGCACGTGCTACCGCACCAAGTCGGCCGCACTCGAGCAGTGCGCCGACGACATGATCGACCTCGCCGCCGCGGTCTACTCGGTCGACCTGACCGCGGCCGGAAACCTGTCCGTTCGTGACCTCGCCAACGCGTTCGCCGCGTTCCGGTGGGGCGGGCTGCTCAAGGTGCACCGCACATCGGCCATGGAGTTCCCGTACTCGGTGGCCGGACTCACGGACCAGTGCAGCAAGATGCACTGGCCAGACATAGATGAGCCGAATACGCCCGATAAGCCAGGCGGACGGTTCCGCATGCCGTTCGGGGCGGTGCCCGTCGTGCTCAGCCTCAACTACCCGGCGACCATCTAGCCGACGGCGCCAACCATGGAAGGGACGTGGGCCGCATGGTTCGTTTCCTGCTCTTGCTGCTGGGCATGCTGACGGCGGGCAGGCCGGGCCACCGCGAGCCGGCGCCGTACCGGCCTGGCGGTCGCGGCCGCTCCGGGCCCAGCGTCGTGTACCCCGCTCCGGAGGTGGGGGACGACGACACCGCCTGGCAAGGGGACGAGGCTGGCTGGCAGGATCCGCCCGCGCCGCTGGCACCGTGGCACGAGCGGCCCATCGGCCGCACCGATCGCGGGTATGCGCCGGGAGGCGGGTCCGGCCCGCGCCGGCGCCGCATCTCAACGAAGATCAAGTGGGCCGCCATCGTGCTCGTGCTGGGGCTCATCTTTCGGCGCGCGATCGCGTCCGTCGTGCTGACCGCGCTGTCCGCTGCGCTGAACCTCGTGGGCATCAACGCACATCTGCCCAACATCAGCTTCGCCTGGCCGTGGCAGACGATCACTGCGGGCACGACCACCAACACCGACCTCGGGCCGTGGGTGCTGCAGAAGATCGAGGGGATCTCCAAGCCGGCGCTGGGCCAGGCCAACTTCAACTTTGTGTTCACGCACAAGGTCTCCAAGAGCATCGGGCCGTGGCCATGCTGGTACGCCAGCACGTTCTATGCGGTGGCCCATGCCTCGGCCACCGTGGACCTCAACCCGGGCCCGGCCTGGTGGCAGCCCGCGCTCGGCCACTACCGCCTGCAGGTCTTCAGCCGGCCCGCGTCAGGCAAGCCCGGTCATGTGACCGTGACGATGGTGCTGCCGCAGCCGCAGCTGCCGCAGTCGGTACACGACATCACGATCGACAACATCCCGTCGAAACCGATAGACACGCAGCACAGCTGGACCTATCCGGGATTCGGGTGCGGCGTCGTGCTGCGGCCGCAATTCCCGCAGTCAGAGCTGTACGCGCAGGCGCAGAGCATCGCCTTCTACAAATCGCAGCATGCGCCGCAGGTCACCGGCCCGCTGATAAAGACCGCCGAGGCCGAGGCCACACGCACGATCCGCGACAATTTCATCCAGCCGACGCTGAACGCCCTTGGATACTCGCTGGATCGGCTGGTCCTTCGCTGGGCGGCGCCACGGGCCTGACCGCGGCGGCATAGACGGCCCGGTGCTCGGCCGCGGATCTGCCCCAGGAGAAACGCGCGCTCACGGTGCGGCCGGCCGAGCGCAGCCTGTCGGCGAGCCGCCGGTCGTCCAGGACGGCGGCGAGCGCCGCGGCCAGTGCGGGCGCGTCGCCCTCCGGGACCATCAGGGCGTCGAGGCCCGGCCGGAGGTACTCGCGGAACACCGGCAGGTCGGACGCGACCACGGGCAGCCCCGCGCTCATCGCCTCCAGCACCGCGAGGCCCCAGCCCTCCTTGGTGGAGGGGAACGCGAGGACGTCCGCGGCCGCATACCAGGCGGGCAACTCGGTGTCGGCCACCGTGCCGAGCAGCACGACGTCGTCATCGAGCCGCAGGCGCAGGCCCGGTAGCGACGACAGCACGCGCTCGCGGTAGTCGCGGTAGTCCTGGAACGAGTGACCGCCCACGACGGCGAGCACCGGGCGCCGTCCCTGCACGCGCAGGGACGCGACGGCAGCGACCAGCGTGTCGCTGCCTTTGCGCGGCTCGATGCCGCCCACCGCCAGGATCATGGGCCGGTCGGCGGCGCCCGCGCGCCGCCGCAAGGCAGCGGCCAGGCCCCGGTCCGCCGCGGCGAACCTGGCGACGTCGACCCCGTTGTGGACCACGCCCGCGGTTACGCCATACTCGCGGCTGAGTATGCCCCGCCAATGCTCGCTGACCACCAGGATCTGGTCGGGCTCCAGGATCGCCTGCCGCTGGCAGTCGATGAGCGACCGGCTCGTGAAGTCGTCGACGTGGTGCACCGTCCGGATGACAACCTCCTGGCGGCCAGCGGCGGCGCCGCCCGCGCGCAGCGCGCCGGCGCGGGCCCGGACCTGGCAGGCCGCCCGCGCCGAGATGCAGTCCTGCGTGTGCAGGATCGGGTAGTCTCCAGCGAGCCCTCCCAGCCCCTCAGACAGCGCGCTCACGCTGGCGAAGACTCGCTCTTCCAGCGTTGGCAGCGCGGGCGGGGCAGGGATGATCGTGAAGGGGGCCCGGACGGGCCGGAAGAACCCGGCCCCGGGATCGCCGAGCGCGATGACGCGCACGGGGTATCCGGCCCGGTGCAGCGCCTCGGCGAGGGCGAGGGTGTGAACCACCCCGCCGCGCGGCTTGACCGAGTAGGTGACCAGCCCGACGGGCACCGGCGGCCGGGACCCGTCTGGTGCCGCCGGCGTCATGGACGCGCCGTGCCGGCCAGGGAGGGCTGGCGAACCGCGATGGCCGCCGCGACCCTGGCCGCCTGCGCCGCGCTCGCGGTGACGATCGCGCCCGCCTCCTCCAGCGCGGAGCGTTGCGTATCGAGTCCCTGCGGGTCGGCGCGGGCTCCCAGCACGTAGGAAACGACCGCGGCACCGCTTGCAACGATGTCGGCGCAGGTGCCCGCGATCTCTCCGGCCGGGTCGCGGTGCGCGCCGTATCCGATCACGACGTCGAGCAGGACCGCGGCGATGTCGTCACCGAACGCCTCCGCCTGCATGATCTCCTTCCGTGCGGCGGGGTCGATCATGGGGTGCGGCCGGCCCTGGGTGTATTCCTCCTCGCCGAGGTCCAGGCATATGTGCGCGCCGGGTGGCGCGGGCAGGCCGAGCTCGGGGCGGAGCGGGATGTTGGAGTAAATGGGCCCGAGCCTCTCGCCGAGCACGACCTGTGCCTCGTAGCAGAGGGTGCCGCCGGTGAAGAACCCGCGCACGGCGCTGCGGGCGGGACCGATCCGCCCGGCCGTGCGCTCTGCCACGTCACCCATGCCCGCGGCCAGGTCGGGCACCGGCTTGCCGAGAAGACCGGCGACGTGAGCCGCGCCCTGCTCCAGCGTGGAAGCCAGCGGCGCGCCCGCCAGCAAGCCGTCCGGGGACGACATGCCCAGGCAGGCGGCGACCACGGGGGTGGCCGCACTGGCGGTGATCACCGCACGCGCAACCTCGGGGTCGGGCGGCTTGGAGACGAGCAGGATCACCGCGGTGGCCGGGTCGGCGTCGAGCGCGGCGACCGCGTCCCGCGCCATCAGCCCGCCAACGTCCGCCGACAGGTCGCGGCCGCCGACACCGATCACCTGTGAGACGCCGATGCCCCACCGGTCCAGCAGCGTCATGGCCTCCTGTGCGCCGGTGCCCGCGGCGGCCACGATCCCGACCGGGCCTGCGCCAACCGCGTTGGCGAAGCCGAGGCCGGTCCCGCCGAGCACGGCCGTGCCCGCGCCGGGGCCCATGACCAGCCGGCCAAGCCGGCTCGCGCGCGCTTTGAGCTCCACCTCCGCCGCCAGTGGCACGTTGTCGCTGAAGAGGAGAACGTGCAGGCCAGCGGTCAGGGCGGCGTGGGCGGCCATCGCGGCGTACGGGCCGGGCACGGAGATGACCGCGACGTTCGCCCGCGGCAGCCGGGCGGCCGCGTCGCCGATCGTGCGCGGCTCGGGGCGGCGGCGTTCCTCCCCCGGCTGGGCCAGCTCGGCGAAGAGGGCATCCTGCCCGCGCGACACGGCCTCGTGGGCGGCATGAGCATCGGCGGCGCAGACCGCGAGCACAAGCGCGTTGGCATCGGCGCCGGCCAGGTCGGCGGGCGGGAATCCGCGGCCGGTCAGGTCATCGACGGCGGCCGGGGTGGCCATCGCTGCGCTCGCCCAGCTCACACCCGCCGAGTCCTCCATCGCGCGCGTCGCGCTGAGCAGCAGCAGCGAATCCCGGTACGAGCCGGGGAACACCCGGACCGCCCTGGCGCTCACCGGGACGTCAACCCCCGCCCGGTCTGCGACGGGCTGCGCTCGATGCGGGTGCCCGACCGCTGCCCGCCGCCGGCCAGCGTCGCCGCCAGCAGGCCGGGCGAGGTGACCACGGCCAGTTCCCCGCCGTCGGCCAGGAAGCGCAGCGCCGACTCGACCTTGGGGCCCATGCTGCCGGGCGGGAACTGGCCATCGTCGAGGTAGCGGGCCGCCTCGGCGGCGGTGATCGTGCTCAGTTCGCACTGCTCCGGCGTGCCGTAGTCGAGCATGACCCGGTCCACCGCGGTGACCAGGAGCAGCGCCTGCGCCCCGAGGAGCCGGGCGATGAGGCCAGCGGCGCGGTCCTTGTCGATGACCGCGTCCACGATCGCATCGCGCGTGCCCGCGCCCGCGACGGGGATCCCGCCCCCGCCGGCGGCGATCACCAGGTGGCCGGCGCTCACCAGCGCGCGCAGGGCGTCGATCTCGATGACGCCGGTCGGCTCGGGCGAGGCGACCACCCGCCGGTACCCCCGGCCGGAGTCGGGCTTGACCACCCAGCCCCGGCTGGCTGCCAGCCGCTCCGCCTCGCCGCGCTCGAAGAACGGGCCGATCGGCTTGGACGGCGAGCGGAACGCGGGATCGGCCGGGTCGACCGTGATGTGGGTGATGAGCGCCGCCGCCGTGCCCGGGCCGCGCAACAGGTCGATCGCGCAGGCGATCACGCTGCCCAGCTGGCCTTGGGTCATGGCGTTGAGCAGCGCGAGCGGCTGCGCCGGGACCATCGTGGTCGCCTCCTGCTGCAGGGCAAGGTTCCCGACCTGCGGGCCGTTCCCGTGCACGATCACCACCCGCCAGCCCGCCTCGATGACCTCGTTGACCGCGGCCGCCATCGCCGCCGCGTTGGCCAGCATCTCGTCATGCGTCCCCGGCTGCCCCGCCCGGGTCAGCGCGTTACCGCCGAGCGCGATCACCGCAGTCTTGGCCATGAGATCCTGCAGATCCGACAAGATATCCTGGTGGTGCGTCGTATAGATGACGACTCATTCAGAATAGTTAACACGACGCGAGAGGTGCAATGGCCGGTTCCGGTTCCGGGCCCTGCGGCGGCGACGTGCCCTTTGCCGGCCCAGGTGGGCAGGGCGTCCCACCAGCCGTGCTGCGGTCCTGGGACCAAGCCGAAGCCAGGCTCTTCCCCCTGGTGACGGCGCGGCCCGACCTTTACCAGCAGGCAATCAGCATGATCCAGCGGCTGCTCACCCGCCTGCGTGAGACCTGCCCGGACCTGCCTTCCCTGCTCGCGGTGCACGAGCGAGGCGGCGACCTGGCCACCGCGGAGCTGGCGGGCGGGCCGGCTGATATCCGGCCAGAACTGGTGGCGGCGGCCGCCTGCGCGATGCGTTACCGCGAGCTCGTCGCGTCCCAGGCCGCGCAGGGCCGGCTGGCCGCGCTGGCGCGGGCGCGGGAGCAGGGCCTCGCCTGGGCGGTGGTGGAGGAGATCGGGTCGCCGGACCGGGCGCCCTTCATCCCCTACCAGCGAGTCGAGGCGGACGTCTCCAGCGGGCGGGCCGTGGTCGTCTCGATGGAGCCGGACGAGACGCTGAGCCGTACGGTTCACCGTCTCGATGAGTGCCAGATCGACCTTGTCACCGGCGGCCTGCAGGTCGGCCAGCCGGTCGGCAGCTATCTCGACGCGGACGAATTCGCCACCGCGCTGCGGCGGGCCAGAGACGACCTGACCGGGACGGCCTGAGCACAGCGGCCAGCGCCGGGCGGCTCGCCCAAAGTTCACGGAAGGGTTGCCTTGACGTGGCCACAAGGCATATCAAGGATGGTGAACGTTCATATCGCATCAAACAGGCCACCGCCCGCAGGTGCGGACGGACGACGGAGGGGACCATGGACGAGTCCTCGGCCCGCGGGATCACCTACCACCCGGGCAAGAACGGCGAGGCCCAGCCCGCCCAGCCTGCTCCACCCGCCCAGCCCTCCCGGCCGAATCCGCCCGCCCAAACCGCTCCGCCCGCCCGGACGGTCCCGCCTGCCCCGCCCGCCCGGCCGGCCCGCCCGCGCGCCGACGCCCGGCTGGCACACCTGATCACCGAGCTGCAGGGGCACGGCCTGCGGGTGGAAGTGCCGATGGAGTCCCGCCAGGGCGGGGCTGGGCCGGCCGACGCCGGAATGCTCTGGATCGACGGCGTCGCCGCCACCGTGCCCACCGGCGCACAGTACGCGCAGGCTTCGCCGTACGTGCTCCGGGCGGAGGACGACGGGTGGGGGATCTACGCCGGCGGCGAGTGGCTGGCCGCCGCCGAGCCGTTCGCCCGCCCGCGCTACTACGATCTCACGACGGCCGACGGCATCCCGTACTGGCAGATCGCCCTGCTGCACCTGGACTCCCTGGCCAGCACGGTCATCCAGACCTGCGCCTACTGGGGTAATTCCGACCAGTGCACGTTCTGCGGCATCGGGGTGACGCTGGCGAACGGCCGCACGATCGCCAAGAAGACGCCGGAGATGCTGGCCGAGGTCGCCGTGGCGGCCAAGGAACTCGACGGCGCGGTGGACGCCACCCTCACCACCGGCACGACCGCCACCCCGGACAAGGGGGCACTTTACGTGGCGCGCTGCGGCCAGGCGGTCCATGAGGCGTCCGGCCTGCCGGTCGAGGTCCAGTTCGAGCCGCCGAGGGACCTGGCCGTCATCGACCAGGTTGCCGACCTCGGGATCGGCTCGGTGGGCATCCACGTCGAGACCTTCGACCCGCAGGTGCTGGCCCGGGTCGCGCCCGCGAAGGCGCGCACGGGGATCGACGCCTACTTCCGGGCCTGGGAGCGGGCGGTGGCGGCCTTCGGCGCCGGCCAGGTGTCCACGTACGTCATCCTCGGCATGGGTGAAGACCCGGACCTGATCGTCGAGGGTTGCCTCCGCGCGATCGATATCGGGGTGTACCCGTTCGTCGTTCCCCTGCGCCCCACCGTGGGCAGCCTGATGGAGCACATGACGGCCCCGTCGCCGGAGTACTGCGAGACGATCTACCGCCGGGTCGTGCCCTACCTGACCGCGCGGGGGCTCGGCGCCCACGGTGTGGCCGCCGGGTGCGCACGGTGCCAGGCGTGCTCGGCGATGAGCTTGCTCGAGGGGAGCACCGACGCCGATGGCAGAACCCACCTCCCGCTTGTCAGCAATCGCTGACCCGCCGGCGGAAACGGCAGACCGGCTCGGCCTGGCCTGCCGCAGCGTCTCCTCGCCGGATGAGCGGGCGGCACATTTCCGGATCCGCCACCAGGTCTTCGTCGCCGAGCAGGGCCTGTTCGCGGGTCCCGGCGGGCTGGGCGACGACCGGGACGCCCACGACGAGGACCCGGCGACGATTCACGTCGTGGGCCTGGCCGACGGGGTCATCTGCGGCACCGTCCGGCTGTACCCGCTGCCCGGGGTGCCGGGGAGGTGGAAGGGCGACCGGCTGGCGGTGCTCACGGGCCACCGCCACCGGGGCCTGGGGGCGCCGCTTGTGCGGTTCGCCGTCGCCACGGCGGCGCGCCGCGGCGGGCGGGAGATGGAGGCGTACATCCAGCCCGACAACGTCACGTTCTTCGAGTGGCTGGGGTGGCGCCGGATCGGCGGGCTTGTGGACTACGCCGGCATCCCCCACCAGCGCATGCTGATCGGCCTGGCTACCCCGCCCCGTGCGGCGTGCGCGCGGCAGGCCGGGCCAGGTTCGTGACCGATTCCGCAGTGAGGTCGAAGGCGGTCGCGGCCCGGCCCGCCGAGCAGATCCGCACCTGCCCGGTGCCGTCAAGGGCACCGGCGACCGCGGCGGCGAGGCCACGGCCCGCGAAGGCGCGCAGGCATTCCCCCTCCCGCCCGGCCGGGACGCACAGCAGGAACGCGAAGCACGGGAAACAGGTGACCCACCGCTCCATGCTCACGCCGGCCGGGGCCGGCACCGCGTCCAGGTCGAGCGTGACCCCCAGCCGGTTGCATTCCAGCAGCATCGCCAGCGACCCCACCAGGCCCGCCATGCTCACATCCTTGGCCGCAACGACCCAACCCGCCGACGCGCCCTCCGCCAGCAGGCGCACGTCGCCGGCCAGCCGCTCGCCCCGCTCATCGAACGACGGGAAGAACGGAAAGTCCGCCCGCATCCGCCCCTCGACGCAACACCCCACGACCAGCGACTGCCCCGCCCGCGCGGACCTGGCGGACAGCGGCCGGTCCGCCCGGCCGAGCCCGAAGGCGGACAGCGCCGGCGGCCCATCGGTGACTGTCAGGTGACCGCCGACCACCGGCACCTGGTAGAGCCGGGCCGCCCACCGCATGCCCTCGAGCACCCGCTGGATGACCGCCCGCTGCCCCGTCACGGTGTCCACCAGGGCAAGCGGCCAGGCCCCCATCGCCGCGAGGTCATTGAGGTTGGTGGTCACCGCGGCGACGCCGGCGCCGTACGGGTCGGCCGCCGCGAACGACGGAAGAATGGCTTCGCCGCCCACCACCAGCGCGGTGCCCGCTGTGGTCACCACGGCCCCGTCGTCACCCGGGCCGGCCAGCCAATCGGTGCCGTCGAAGATCTCGCTGACCAGCCCGATCTCGGACTTGGCGGTGACGCCCGGATGCGACCGCACCGCCTCGGCCAGGGCCGACACGTCGACTGGCATCCGCACCTCCCTGGCCGGCCGCGGCGCCTCGCGCACGCCCTGTGTCTGGCCGCCCCTGTGTCTGGCCGCCCCTGTGTCTGGCCGCCCCTGTGTCTGGCCGCCCCCGCGCCGGGCCATTCTTGCACTAAAGTGTAGGGATATCTATCATAGCGTTTATGCCCGGCTCCGACTTTCTCGCGCTGCCGGCCAGGGCCGCCAAGCCGCGCGCCACCGGGATCACCCACGTTCTTGACCGCGGACTCCCCCTCGGTCAGTCGGCGGACCTCCTGGCCGCCAACGGGCCCTACGTAGACGTGTGGAAGCTGGGCTGGGGCATCTCCTACCTGGACCCGAACCTCGGCGCCAAGCTGGAACTGCTGGCACGCCACCGTGTCCTCGCCTCGCCGGGCGGGACCCTGCTGGAAATCGCCTGGGCACAGGGCCGGGCGGCGGAATTCCTCGACTGGGCCCGCGCGTGCGGGTTCCCCTGCGTCGAGGTATCGGACGGCACCGTGACCATGGGCGACTCCGCCAAGCGGGACCTGATCGAGCAGGCGGCGCAGCACTTCATCGTGCTCGCGGAGGTGGGGCCCAAAGACCCCGGCGTACACCTGACGCCCGGGCAGTGGGCTCAGGCGGTGTCACGTGACCTCGACGCCGGTGCGACCTGGGTGCTGGCGGAGGGCCGCGCCAGCGGCACCGTCGGCATCTACGACTCGTCCGGCGGCGTGCGGGAGGATGTGGTCGCCGCCATGGTGTCGGTCGCCGATCCCGGCTCCATCGTCTTCGAGGCCCCGCGTGAGAGCCAGCAGGCGTGGTTCGTGCGCCGGTTCGGCCCCGACGTCAATCTGGCCAACGTGCAGCCTGCCGACGCCCTCGGCCTGGAGACCCTCCGGCTCTCCCTGCGCGCCGACACCTACCGGGCATGGTCACCGAGCCCGGCGCCCGTACGCGGGACGTAACCGGGCCGGCCGTGAATCTGGTCCCGGCGCAGTACCGCAACGTCAGCGTCGCCGACGTGCCGGTGGCGCTGGGTGAGGCAGCCCTGCGCGAGCACCTGCTCGGACGGCCGGTGTACCGCAGGACCCGCTACCTGGTGATGCGCAACGCCGGTGCCTGCGCCGTGGTCGAGGTCGCCAAGGAATCCGAAGTCCCGCTGTTCTCCCCGGTCACCGCCGTGACCATGATCGCTCGGCCCGAGGAGACCGCGTTCGTTGACGCGCCCGGTACCGACACCGCGGTCCCGACTCAGCTGGCCCGGGCCGCGGCCGCGCACGCTCCAGGCGCCCGGTGTGTGGTCGTCAGCGGCCGGTACGGTCACGTCAGCTTCATCGCCGACCCGGCACCGATCGCGGTCCGGGTGGTCGAGGTGGTGCCGCCCTGGCCGCCCAAGCTGGTGGACCAGCTGGACCGGGTGCTGGACCTGGCAGAAGACCTGCCGCCGGTGGAACTGGTCGCGGACCTGGTGGACCTGGCCGCACTGGCCCGCACCCGGCCGGCCGGCCACTACCTCTTCCCGTGCCGCGCAGGGGCGGCGAGCCCGGCCGGCTCCGTTGGGGCGGCGAGCCAGGCCAGCCCAGCGGCGGCGGCGAGCCAGGCGGGCCGCGCGGGCGACGTCTCCTACCTGGATGAGATCCCGGAGCGGGAACCCTGGACGCTGGTGGGGTGCGCCCGTTCCAGGTCCATCCACGACTGGTTCTACGGCGGAGACGTCCCAACGGTGGACATGTGCCCGCGCAACCTCGCCGGCCGGGCCGGCCCGGCGGCCCAGGCCCCGCCCGGCCCGGCCCCGCCCGGCCCGGCCGCTCCGGCCCCGCCCGGCCCGGTGATAACCAAGTGCTGCCTGCTTGAGGACCGGGTCAGCAGCGAGGGCGGCCTGGTGGTGGTGCCCTGGGGTGCCAGCCTCGCCCAGATCCGGGATGGGCTGCGGCTGGCCCTGGCCGCCGCGGGGCCTGCCCCCGAGCCAGGCCCGGCCCGGCAGGCCACGGCCGCAGCCGGCCCCACCCCCCCGGCTTCACCCCCCCGGCGATGAGCACCCGCATCACCGACTCGGTTCTCTACCAGCATCTGTGGGGAACGGCCGAATCCAGGGCCGTGCTCGGCGAGGAAGGCCGGCTGCGGGGCTGGCTGGAGGTGATCGTGGCGCTGGCTCGCGCGCAGGCCGCGGTCGGCGTGATCCCGGCCGGCGCCGCCGCCCTCATCGCGGAGCACGCTCGGGCCGACCGGATCGACCTCGGCTACGCCGCGGAGGAGACCCGGCGGACGTCTCACTCCATGCTGGGCCTGATCCGCGCCGTGCAGGCGGCGGTGCCCGAACAGGCCCGCGAGTACGTCTACGTCGGCGCCACCGTCCAGGACATCACCGACACCTGGACGTCGCTGGCCCTGCGCCGGATCGGCGGCCTCGTCTGGCGGGATCTGCGCCGGATCGAGGAACGGCTGCTGGAGCTGGCGGTGGCGCACAGGACCACGGTCATGAGCGGCCGTACCCACGGCCAGCCGGGCAGCCCGGTGACTTTCGGCTGGAAGGCCGCGTCCTGGGCGGATGAGATCCGACGCCATCTGGACCGTATCCGGGCCGGCGCCCCCCGCTGGCTCGTCGGCCAGCTCGGCGGCGGCGTCGGCAGCCTCGTGTTCTACGGGGAGCGGGGCCTGCCGGTGCGGGCCAGGTTCTGTGCCGAACTCGGCCTGGCCGATCCCGGTATCTCGTGGCTGTCGGCCCGCGACCGGGGCGCCGAGTTCGCCCAGCTCTTGGCGCTGATCTGCGGGACGCTTGCGCGGATCGGCGGCGAGGTCTACGAACTCCAGCGGCCGGAGATCGGCGAGCTGGCCGAGGCGTCGCCGGCGGGCACCGTCGGCAGCATCACCATGCCGCACAAGCGGAACCCGGAGGCCAGCGAGCATCTCGATACCCTGGCCCGGCTGGCCAGGGCAAACGCCGCTGTGATGGTGGAGGCGGTGGTCCAGCAGCACGAGCGGGACGGGCGGGGCTGGAAGGCGGAATGGTCCACCCTGCCAGAGGTCTGCCTGCTGGCGACCGCCGCCCTTCAGATCACGGTCAGCCTGCTGGCCGGGCTGGAGGTCGACGCCCGGGCGATGCGGCACAACCTGGCGCGCCACGGCGGGTACCCGGTCAGCGAGCGGGCGCTGGCCCGGCTCGCGCCGGAGCTGGGTGCAAGGCAGGCCGAGCAGCGGCTGCAGGACGTGCTCGCCAGCGGGGCCGCGGCCGGCCTGACGGCCGAGCAGGCGCTCGTGACCGCCGGGCTGCTGCTCCCGGCGCAGGCGCAGGACCTGACGGCAGAGCCGGACGCAGGTTCCTGCGAGGCCATGACCGACCTGGTGGTCGAGCGCGCCCGCTCCGCCAGGGCGGCCGAACCACCGGACTGGCCGGGATGACCGCGGCACGCCCGGCCCGGATCAGGCTCGCCGCGCTGCCCACCCCGCTGATCCCGGCGCCACGGCTGGCGCAGGCGCTGAGGACCGGCCCGCTCTACATCAAGCGCGACGACCTCACTGGGTTCGCGATCGGTGGCAACAAGGCCCGGCCGCTGGAGTTCCTGATCGCCGCGGCCGTCGCGGACCGCGCGGACACGCTGGTCACCGGAGGGGCGCCGGGCTCCAACTTCTGCGCCGCCGCGGCGGCCGCCGCCCTGCGGGCCGGGCTGCGCTGTCAGCTCGTGCTGGCCGGGCAGCCCTCCCCGTGGCCCGGCCCGGCCCTCGCCCTGGCCGTGTCCTGGGGAGCCACCGTGCACTGGACGGGCAGCGCGGAGCGGGAAAGCGTGGACGATCAGCTCCCCAGGGTCGCCGCCGCGCTGTCCAGCCGTGGCCACCGGCCCTACCTGATCCCGCGCGGCGGCGCCACGGGGCTGGGGGCGATCGGGTACGCGCTGGCCGCGTTCGAGCTGCGTGAGCAGCTTGCCACGGTCGGCGTGGCTGGCGCGAGGATGGTGGTGGCGGTCGGCTCCGGAGGCACCCTGGCCGGGCTCGTGACCGGCAACGTGCTGCTGGGCAGGCCATGGACGCTCGTTGGCGGGTCGGTGAGCAGGCCGCCGGAGGAGACGGCCCGGCGGGTGCTGGCGCTCTCGCGGGAATGCGCGCGTCTCCTGGCGGAGGCGGGGATGCTTGATCGCGGCCCACACGGCACCGCGCCCGGCACAGACCGCCCGGCTCCCGGCTCAGACCGCCCAGCGCCCGGCACAGACCGCCCGCCGCCGGGCACGGGCCCCGCGGCGCCCGGCACGGCGGAACCCACGCCGGGCGACGTGGTCGTGGTGGACGCACGCGGGCCGGGCCATGGCCTGCCCTCGCCCGAGGGCCTGGCAGCCGCCGAGCAGGCGATGCGGACGGAGGGACTGATGGTCGACCCGGTATACACCGCGAAGGCGCTTTCGCTGGTGCCACGGTGCGCCGACGGTGGGGACATGGTGTTCTGGCACACCGGAGGCCTGCTGGACGCCGTCGCCGCGGTCGCGGGGCCACAGCCGTGACGGCAAGCCGGCCCGCCGCCGGGCCTCCGGCCGGGCCCCCGGCCGCGGAGCTGATCGCGGCGGGGTTCGAGCTGGAGAGCGCCGACGCCCCCATCCTCCATCGCGGGATGAACCTGGCCGATCTGGCCCACCTGCTCGACCTCGCCTCGGCCGGCGTGGTCCCGCCGGACGCGGCCCGGTGCCTGCTCGCGGTCCTGCTCGACGCCATGGACATCCCGGCCAGCGACTTTCCCTACGACCCGGCCAGCGGCGAGCCGTACAACTCGCGCGAGCGGTACTTTGTGAGCCGCGCCGGGGACGTGGCTGGCTGGCTGCACGCCGGCCGCCCGCGGCGGGAGGCGGTACGGGTCGCGTTCCGGCTGCGCCTGCGCAGCGACCTGGCCTGCCTGATCGAGGCGGCCGCCGGCCTGGCCGCCGAACTCGCGCGCCAGGCCCGGGAGCACGCCTCCACGCTGATGGCCGACCAGACGTACCTGCAGCACGCTCAGCCGTCGACGTTCGGCCACTATGTCCTGTCGTTCGCGTTCCCCGTCCTTCGCGCGGGCCGCCGGCTGAGCGAGGCGCTCGCGTGGACCGACGCCAGCCCGGGCGGGGCCGGTTGCGTGAACGGTACCCGGCTGCGCGTCGACCGCGGTCACGTCGCCGCGCTGCTGGGTTTCCGGAGCGTCGCCGAGCACACCCGGGACGCGATGTGGCAGGTCGACGGGCTGTTCGACATGGTCAGCGCGGCGGCCGGGCTGGTGGTGACACAGTCCAAGCTGGCGGAGGACCTCGAGATCTGGGCCAGCCAGGAGTTCGACTACGTGACCCTGGCGGACGGCTACAGCCGGGCCAGCGTGCTCATGCCGCAAAAGCGGAACCCGTACGCGCTGTCGATCATCAGGGGCGCCGCGGGCACCCTGATCGGCAGGCTGACCGGGCTGCTGGCGGTCGCCAAGACCCCTTCCGCCCGGAGTGACAACCTCATCTTCGCCTACGGCGAGGTGCCCCGGGCGCTCGATCTGGCCGTGCGGGCCACCCGGCTCACCACCGGTGTGGTGCGCACGCTCGAGGTGAACAGCGGGCGGATGCGCTCCGCGCTGGAGGCCGGCTTCTCACAGGCCACCGACCTCGCCGAGCACATCATGGAGTCCTGCGGGATCGACTACCGTACCGCCTACCGCGTCGTCGGCCACGCGGTCCGCCAGGCGAGCGCCGCCGGGCTGCGCGGTAGTGACATCGACGGCGCGCTGCTCGACGCGTCCGCAGCCGAAATCACAGGGCGGCCGCTGGGCCTGGCGGGCCGCGACCTGTCGACGGTGCTGGACCCGTGGCAGATCGTGGCGAGCAGGACCACGCTCGGCGGCGCCGCCCCCGGCGAAGTCACCAGGATGGCCGACGACGCCGCGGCGCAGGCAGCCGAGCTCGCCGCCGAGGCACGGCGCTGGCGGGACACCTACCAGGCCGCCGAGGACGCGCTGGTGGCCACCGCCCGCCGCCGCGCCGAATCTCCCCCGGGCACCGGCGGCGGCCGGACTCCGCCGCACGAAACGCGCCGCGAGGAACGGAGGATGCGATGACAGAACCGGGCAGCACCTCGCCCTCCCTGCCGGCCAGCGTCGGCGTGGTCAACGTGGGCCTGCCGCTGTTCGCCGATGCGGTCGCCGAGCAGGGAGCGCCGGTCATCACGGTCGACTGGCAGGTCCCGGCCGGCGGCCAGCCCGCGGCGGTGGCCGCGCTGGGCAGGCTGTACGGGATCCATGCCGAACGGATCGAGGTGGCCAACGCCGAAGCGGTCCGCCGGCTCGACGAGGGAATCCCAACGCTCACCGGGGTCACCAGGGTAGCCGTGGCCGTCCCGGACCTGCCCGGCCGGACCCTGCTGCACTGCGGGCCGGCCATCGGCTACGCGGACGCCCCCGACCCGCTGCGCAGGTCGATGCAGGCGGCGGCGGTCGCGGAAGGATGGGCGGCCGGCCCCGGCCAGGCGGACGGGCTGCTGACCCGGGGGGAAATCGGGCTGAGCCCGGCCAACGCCCACGGGGTGGTGCTGCCGATGGCCACCGCGCTCGGCGCGAGCGCGCCGCTGTACGTGCTGACGAACCAGGCGGGCGGGACGACCGCATACGCGCCGGTCTCGCAGGGATCCGGCGAGGTGGCCTGGTTCGGGTGCGTGAGCGAGGCTTCCATCGCCCGGCTGGTCTTCCTGCGCGACGTGGCCGCGCCGGTGATCCGCAGGATCCTGGCGCGCACCGGCCCGCTGGATGTGCTGGCGCTCGCCGCGCAGGCGGTCGCCATGGGCGATGACGTGCACGTCCGCACCCAGGCCGCGACGAACCTGCTGATCAGGGAGTGGCTGCCGCACCTGGTCGAGCTGGGTGGCCCGGACGGCGCCGCTTTCGCCCGTTACCTCGCGGGCAATCACCTCTTCTTCCTGACGCTGGCGATGGGCGCGGCGAGGTCGCTGACCGAGTGGGCGGGGCAGGTTGAGGGCTCTTCGATCGTGACCACCATGGCGCGCAACGGAACCACCTTCGGCATCCGGCTGCCCGGCTCGGACCAGTGGTTCCTCGCCGAGGCGCCGGGGGTCGGCCACGCGCTGTACTACCCCGGCCAGGGGCCGCAGACGAGCGCCAAGGACATCGGCGACAGCGCGGTGCTCGAACTGTCGGGCCTCGGGGCGGCGGCCGCGGCCGGCTCGCCCGCGGTGGCCCAGCTTCTCGGCGGCCAGATGCGGGCGGCGGCGGAACTCACCGAGCGGCTCGCCGCGGTATGCGCCGGGCGGTCGAGCCGGTTCAAGATTCCGGTGCTCGACAACGCCGGGACCCCGCTGGGAGTGGACGTCCGCAAGGTGGTGGAGCTGGGCACCACGCCCGCGGTGACCACGGGGATCCTGCACCGCTCCGACGGGACCGGCCAGGTGGGCGCCGGCGTCGCGGAAGCGCCGCTGGGCTGCTTCGCCGACGCGCTTGCCGACCTGGACCGCCGCCTCACCGACGGGTGATGACGACCGTACGTTGCATGATCGCGGGGTTGAGTTCGTTGCGGTTCGGTTCGTCGTCCGATGCACAGTGGGAGCAGATCGAGCCGTTGCCGCCGTCGGACGTCGACCGGCGTGGGCACCCGTTCGGTGACGACCGCCGGGTGGTGGAGGGCGTGTCAGAAACCTGTGCAGCTTTCCGGCCTACCCGGGGCGGTTGATGGCGACGAGGGGCATGAACAGGTCGTCTACGATCGCGAGGACCCGTTCCGGCCGGATCGGCTTGTAGGTCATCAGCATGTCGTGGCGGATCAGGTCGAACGGCATGGTCAGGACGGCCGGGGGGATGCGGTCGAGGTCGATCTCGCCGCGCTCGTGCGCCCGGGCGAAGACCTGGTCTGATTGCAGCGGGCGGTCGGCCAGGATCTTCTCGCGCACCTGGGCCGGGGTGAGGCCGGTGCTGGCCAGCAGGCCGGCGAACACGGCGCTGACGGTGGCGGCGAAGCTGACCCGCGTACTGCTGAAGCTGCTGAGCAGCGAGATCATGTCGCCGCGCAGGCTCCCGGTGTCAGGGATCTCCACGGGGTACGTCGTGCCGTAGTGGCGGATGGCGGCGATCACCAGGTCGTCCTTGTTGGGCCAGCGCCGGTACAGCACCGCCACGCCCGTCTTCGCGCGGGCCGCGACCGACTCCATCGTGAGCCTGGCGAAGCCAGCCTCCACGAGCTCCTGCCACGCGGCCGCCAGCAGCGCGGCCTCTAGTTCCTCCCCGCGCCGCCGCTGCCGGACCCGTTGTGCCTGCTCGGTCACGGCAGCCAGCATAGCGGCCCGGGGACATTAAGAGAGGCTTGCATTCCTTAACGGCCAGCTCTACGCTATAAGAGAAGGATAAATCTCTTATGAAGGAGTGGCGGCATGGCGGTGACACCGGTCAAGCCCGCGGCCGAGAAGCTGGACCCCGCGGTGGTGAAGACCGCCCTGATCATCGTCGTCGGCGGGCTGGCCGTCGTCTTCGATACGACGATCGTCAGCGTCGCCCTGCACACGCTCTCGGTGCAGCTGGGCACCTCGGTCACGACCGTCCAGTGGGTGACCACCAGCTACCTGCTGGCCCTGGGCATCGCGGTGCCGCTCAGCACCTGGGGCCTGCAGCGGTTCGGCGGCAAGCGGCTGTGGATGTTCTCCCTCGCCGTCTTCCTCACCGGCTCGGTCGGGTCCAGCCTCGCCTGGGACGTCGGCTCACTGATCGGCTGGCGGGTCGTCCAGGGCATCGGCGGCGGCCTCATGCTCCCGCTGATGACCACGCTCATCTTCCAGGCCGCCGGCGGCAAGGCGCTCGGGCGGCTCGTCACCTACGTCGCGTTGCCGGCGCTGCTCGGCCCGATCCTCGGCCCGCTGATCGGCGGTGCCATCCTGACCCACCTGAGCTGGCGGTTCATTTTCTGGGTGAACGTGCCGTTCTGCGTCATCGGTATCCTGCTTGCCTGGCGGTACCTGAACATCGACGCGCCCGCCCGCCCGGGCCCCGCGGGCGGCAAGCCGAGACTCGACGTGCCCGGGCTCCTCCTCATCGCGCCGGGCACCTTGGCCGTCCTGCTGGGCCTGGCCAACGCGGCCGCCGCCGCCGGGTTCGCCCACCCGGACGTCATCATCCCGCTCATCATCGGCGTCGCGCTGCTCGCCGCTTTCACCGGCTACGCGCTGCGCACCAGCCACCCGCTCGTCGAGATCCGGCTGCTCGCCAAACGGCCGGTCGCCTCCTCCAGCGCGGTGCTGTTCTTCTCCGGCTTCTCCCTGTACGGCGCGCTGCTCCTGCTGCCGCTGTACTACCAGGACGTGCGCGGCACCACCGCGCTCGCCGCCGGGGCCATGCTCGTCCCGCAGGGCATCGGCACCCTCTTGTCCCGCTTCGTCGTCGGCAGCAACATCGACCGGTTCGGCTCGCGCGTCATCGCCCTGGCCGGCTTCGCCATCGTCGCCGCCGCGACCGTTCCGTTCGCCCTGGCCGGGCCGCACACCAGCGAATGGCAGCTCGCCATCTGGATGGTCATTCGCGGGTTCGGCCTCGGAGCCGTCACCATGCCGGTCATCGTCGCCGGATACATCGGCCTGGACAAACAGCAGATTCCGCACTCCAGCGTGCTCACCAGGACCGCGCAGCAGATCGGCGGCGCGTTCGGCACCGCCGTCCTGGCGGTGATCCTCGACAGCGCCATCGCCGCGCACCCGGCCACACGGGCGGACGCGTTCCACGCGGCCTTCTGGTGGTCCGCGGGCTTCTCCGCCGTCGCCGTGCTGCTCTCCCTGTGGCTCCCCGGCGCCCAGCGAGGGCCCGACGCCAGCCGCGGCAGCGCCCCCGGCCAGCGCACCGACCTCGTCCGGCCTAGATGCGGGCAAGAGCCCGGGCAACCCAGCACCATGACGAGGAGTTCCCCGGACTCTTCTGACACAGCAACAGGCACCCACGCGGCCTCGCGCGGTTAGTGCGCGTTCGCGGCCACTCAGTCCAGACAGAACTCGTTGCCCTCGATGTCGTGCATCACGAGGCACGACTCGTTGTCCTCATCGGCGGGCAGCAGCCGCACGCGCACCGCGCCCAGCGCGACCAGCCGTGCGCACTCGGCCTCCAGCGTCGCCAGGCGCTGTTCCCCCACGAGCCCGGTGCCGGTCCGCACGTCAAGATGCACCCGGTTCTTGACGACCTTGCCTTCGGGAACGCGCTGGAAGAACAGCCGCGGGCCCACCCCGGAGGGATCAACGCAGGCGAACGCCGCACCCCGCTTCTCGGGCGGCAGCGAGCGATCGAAATCGCCCCAGGCAGCGAACCCCTCCGGCGGCGGCGGTACGGCGTACCCCAGCACCTCACACCAAAAACGGGCGACGCGCTCAGGTTCTGCGCAGTCGAAGGTGACCTGGAACTGCTTGACGGGCGCCACCGGTCCACCATAGTGGCGCGTGCTGTTCACCGACACCCCGCACGTCATCGCCGCGCGGGCCGGGGCTGAGGCCACCGCTCAAGACGACGAGGTGCCCCTTCCCAGCCGGTCGCGCGGCCGCGCCCGGCGCTGTTTCATCGTCCGCAGGCGATTCAGGTGCGCACTCACGTGTCACAAGTCGGTGAGGCGCCAGGCTCCACCGTGACCTCGATCGGCGGGCAGGCGGCGATCGTGTTGGACACGTAGCAGACGCGCAGGGCCGGCTCGGTGAGCCGCTCGACCACGTCCGGTGGCGCGGCGGACGTCACGGACAGCTGCAGCCGGCTGAAGCGCGGGCCGTCGTAGGTGCCGGTGGCGGTGACCGCCAGATCCGGCAGCGTGATGCCCCGCTTCCCGGCGGCCCACGCGAGCGCGAGGGCGTAACACGAGGCCATGGCGGCGAGGAAGTAGTCGGTCGGCATCGGCCCGGTGCCGGTGCCACCCGCGCTCTCGGGCTCGTCGACCAGCAGCTCGAACCCGCCCCCCGTCGCGACCCGGCACCGCCAGCCGCCCTCCCACCGGGCGACCACCGAGTTGGTCACGGGCCTGCCCGCGCCGGCGTCGGTCACGCCTCCACCTCCGCGGCCCGGGAAGGCGTCTCCGGCGCCTCCCGCCTAGTGGTGCGCGTGGTGCTCGTGGGGCTGATCGTTCCCGGCCCCACCGTGGTCGTGCCCGGCGGGCCTGGAGACGAGCACGGCCAGCCGGGCCCGCAGATCCTCGGTGCCGACGAGCCCTTTCCCGCTCACCACCCGCTCCAATGCCCGCAGCCAGCGCTCGTAGTAGTTCCAGCCCTCGCCGGAGGGGTGAGCGGCCTCCCAGTCGCGGATCTCCGCGATCAGCGACTGCCGGAAATCCTCCCAGTCGATGCGCCCGGCGTCGTGGAGCGCGAGCGCGACCCCGAACGCGCGGCTCTCCCACGGGGCGGCGAAGACGAGCTCGCCGTTGTCCCGGGGCGGCGCCGCCGGGCCGGCCGAGTCGAGCAGGTAGGTGGCGTCGGCATGCCCGCCGCGGTCACCCAGCCCGCCCGCGCCGGCCGGGGCCGGCCGGCCCGCCTGGCTGGTCACGGGGCGGCCACGTTCGCGACGCCGACCATGGCGTCCCTGGTGACCAGCGCCGCGAGCTCCTCCTCGGTGGCGTCCTCGGTCCCGGCCGGGCGCTCGGGCAGCACCATGTACCGCACCTCGGAACTCGAGTCGTGGACCGCGATCTCCACGCTGTCGTCGAGGTCCAGCCCGAATTCGCGCAACACCCGCCGCGGCTCGCGCACCATCCGCGACCGGTAGGCCGGATCCTTGTACCACGACGGCGGCAGCCCGAGCACGGGCCAGGGGTAGCACGAACAGAGCGTGCAGACCACCACGTGATGCGTGGTCGGGGTGTTCTCCAGCGCCACGATGTGCTCGCCCTGCGGTCCCTTGAACCCGAGTTCGGCGATGGCGCCGGTCCCGTCCGCGAGCAGCCGCGCCCGGTACTCGGGGTCGGTCCACGCTTTGGCCACCACCTTGGCACCGTTCATCGGCCCGACCGACTGCTCGTAGGTCTTGACGAAGTTCTCGATGGTGGCCTCGTCGATCAGCCCGCGCTCGGCGAGCAACGAGGCCAGTGCCTCCACCCGCAGCGCGGGATCGATGTGTTCGGCCGGGGATGTCATTTGGCTGGCTCCAGGTAGGGCTCGAAGAGGTCGACGGACAGGCGGAACGGCTCGGCGTCGGCGCCCCACAGTTCCCGCGAGTCGAACTCCACCGCGTAGCAGTGCTGCGGGTTCTCGCCCACAAAGTGAGCGGCGGTGTCGGGGAACACCTGGCAGGGCTGGATGGCCGTCACCGTCCCGGCCCGCCGCCGCACATACCTGGGCAGCCGGGTGTGGCCGACCGGGTCCAGGTCGGCGACACGTACCTCGTCCCCGACTGCGAAGGCGGGCGGCGTGTCCCGGCTGCGCAGGTTTCCCGCGCCACCCGAGGGCATCTGCGGCTTGTGCGGCTCGGGCGCCGGCGGCTCGGGCACGTCCTGCCCGCTCAGCTGCGCGGCCCGGGCCCGCACCTGCTCGTCGGTGATGATCCCGCTGTCCTCCATCATGATCTGGGCACCGATCGTCCACCGGTTCCAGTACCCAACGAGGTACTCAGACGGCGGCACCCGCTCGATGGCGTGCCGGAACGCGTGCAGGTTCGTCCCCGCGATCCGGGCCGCGAGCGCCCCGATCACGAAGGCCTTTCCCTCCCAGGGCTCGGCGAACGGCGGGGCGTCGGTCGGCTCCTCCAGTTGACCGAAGCCACGTTTGCCTCCCATGTCGTGGATTCCGTCCATGCGCGCCTCACGTTCCTCCCGGCTTCGGCGCCGCGGAGGGTGCCGGCCCGCGGCGGCACAATCGCGGACGGCACCCCCGGACGGCGGGTGTCACACGGTCCAGGTGTTGAGCTGGAAGGCGCCGGCCCGCCACGCCGTGAGCGCGGAGTCGAGGACGTCCAGCGGGTTGAACGCTTTCACCCCGTCGATGAGGTCCTCCTCGCGGAACCCGTACAGGGCGCCCATCGCGAACCGGCAGGCGTAGACCTTCGCGCCCTCCTTGAGGAGCGTCTCGATCTGCCGGTTCCCGGCCAGGTTGCCGGGGAAGCCCTCGGTGCCGATGGTCGGGTAGCCCCGGTGCCGGGAGGCCAGCAGGACCCCGGGCCCATACAGAATGATGGACACGTCGAAGCCCTTGCGGACCAGCCGTGTCGAGGTGAGCAGGTTGACCAGCGAGACCGAGCCTTCGAACGGCACGGAGTGGATGAAGACGAACGCCTTCTCGCCGGGGTTGGCCCGGATGTCCTCGAAGAGCTTCTCTTCGGTGTCGTAGAGCGAGTCGGAGCCGGCCTCGCCGCGCGGCGAGTGAACGGTGATCGGCATGGATCCTCCTGACGGGTGTGATAACCGACAACGGTTGCGGGCTGCGCCTAGATGGCCGGCCCGCGCGGGCGCTGCGCCTGTGTCCATGTCATGCGGTGGCTGCCGGGCATGCGCCGCATGACCGCCGAACGCACCCGCCAGGGCAGCGCCCGGTAGAGCGGGACGTACACCCGCAGCCAGAACCAATCCCGCCCGCGGGGCCGTCCCGGCGGGGTGACCCGGTATTTGGCGGCGACCTTCTCCTGCGCGGAGACCATGAGGTAGTGCTCGGAGGTGGCTCGCAGCCAGCGGGTGAAGGACACGTCAGGATCCCAGACCCGCCAGCAGAGCCTGGGCCGCCAGGGCGATCGGCTCGTTCAGCGCCCCGATGGGCGGGGAGTAGACGTTCTCCATCGTCGCCAGGTCGCGGATGGTGATGCCGGTCCTGACCGCCATGGCCAGGAAGTCCGCCCGCTCCTTGATGCCCTCGCGCCCCACCATCTGGGCGCCGATCAGGCGCAGCGAGCCCGGCTCGGCCAGCAGCTTGACCCGGACCTTCTCGACCCCGGGGTAATAGCGCGCACGGGAGATTCCCTCGGCGACGCCGACGACGTGCGGTATGCCGAGCGCGGTCGCGAGCGTCTCGCTGAAGGACACCCCGCCGATCATCCAGTCGCCGGCCACCATCCCCCAGGGCACGCTCACCGGCTGGTACCGGCGCTGGCCGCCGGCCGCGTTCGTGCCCGCGACCTTTCCCTGGGCGTAGGCGTGACTGCCGGAAAGGCCCTGGACCGGAATATTGGTCACGCTGTGCGGGACTTCGATGCAGTCGCCGGCCGCCCAGACCATCGGGGCGGAGGTGTACATCCACTCGTCGACGATGATCCCGCCCGCCGAACCGATCCGTACCCCGGCGTCGCTGGCGAGCCGTGTGTTCGCCACTTTCTTGGTGCAGACGACGGCGAGGTCGCACGGGATTTCCCCGGCAGATGTCGCCACCGCCCGCACGGAGTTATCCCCGATGAATCCGTTAAGCACCGTATTGAAGTGCAGCTTGGCGCCCTTCTCCTCCCAGGAGTCCTGCACCGGGGCGATGATGTCGGGATCTGTCGCCACCGACAACGCCCACGCACCCTCGTCGATCAGGTGCGTTTCGATGCCGCGGTGGCAGAGCGCCGTGACCATCTCCAGCCCCAGCGGGGACGCCTCGATCACTACCGCGGAGCGCACGCCGTCAAGGACTTTGTCCCACTCCATTGCCCGGCGGATGTTTTTCACGTAATAAAGGCCGTCGAGGTCGGCGCCGGGAACCCCGGGCGAGGCGTAGTCGAAGCCGGTGGCGACGATGAGCTTGTCGTAGCCGACGTCGCCCTCGCCTTCCACGGACACGGTCTTGCGCTCGGTATTGAACCCGGTTACCCGTGTCTCATAGTGGATATCAATGCCCTGGCCAGCGTAAGCTTCTTTTGTCGCCAAAAAGAGCCGCTCGAAGTCGGGAATCTCCTTGCCGTGGACATAAGGAATGCCGCACGGGCTGTACCCGACATCCTCGAACTCGGTATAGACGCGTACGTCCGCGGAGGGGTCCACTGCCCTGGCTGCTCCGGCGGCGCCTATGCCGGCGGCGCCGCCGCCGATCACCACGATCCGCTGCGCCATCAGCACCCACTTCCCATGAGCCGGAGGGACGTTTAGTATCCGCTATGACTCGTCCACTATCCTGGCGGGAGCCCCCCCGGAACGTCAAGACACGGCCACCACTCAACCCAGCGGGCAGCACATGAGCCGAGCAGCACGCACCCAAGGTCCACCCTGCCTGGACGCGCAGTCGAGCAGCCGCGCCGACGGGGCGCCCGGGGACCTGGAGCGCATCGTCGGCTCCATCGGCCTCAAGGTGTTCAGCCTCCGCAAGCGGATGGGCCTGTCCCTGCAGCAGCTGGGCGAGCGTTCCGACGTCTCCGCGGCGGCAATCCACAAGATCGAGCAGGGCGGCATGGTGCCGACCATCACCACCCTGCTCAAGATCGCCGGCGCGCTCGGCCGGCCGGTCTCCTACTTCGTGGAAGAGGACATCGGCCAGGATGACGTCGCGGTGCTCACCCCGCCGGACGAGGACCGGCCGGTGTACACCTCGCACAAGGGGATCGACCTGAGCAGCATCTCCGGGCCGTACGGCCGGTTCCTGCTCGCCGGGGCGCGGGCCACGGTGGCGCCCGGAGCGACCAGCGGGCGCAAGCCGATGCAGCATCCCGGCGAGGAACTGGTCTATGTCACCAGCGGGGTGCTCGAGTTCACCGTGACCGGGCAGTCGTACCAGGTGGAGGCCGGCAGCACGCTGCACTTCCGGGGCGACCAGCCGCACACCTGGCGCAACCCGGGCACGATCGATGCGCACGCGGTCTGGATGGCGCTGAGGCCGCAGTAGGGCTTGCCGCGATGCGCACCGTCCCCTCCCGTCGGCCTCAGCGTGCCGGGCTGATCGCCGGCCTCCTGCCGCCGGCCGTGGCCGCCGCGGAATCCGCTGGCGACCCGCCCGAGGCCGGCCCCGGCCTGTTCCCCGCGGAGGAAGCGGTCATGCGCACCGCCGGGCCACCGCGCCGCGCCGAATTCGCGGCCGGGCGGCTGTGCGCCAGGCAGGCGCTGGCCAGCCTCGGTGTGCCCGCCGCGCCGATCCTGCCCGGCCCGGCGGGTGAGCCGCGGTGGCCGGAAGGGGTAACCGGGAGCATCACCCACTGCGCCGGCTACCGGGCCTGCGCCGTCGCGCGGATCACGGACGTGGCCGCGATCGGCATCGACGCGGAGCCGGACGCCGCGCTGCCGGCCGGCCTGATCGAGGAGGTGGCCTCCGGCCCCGAGCGGGCGTGGATCGGCCGGCACGCCGGCGCCCTGCCCGGCGCCGACCCGCCCGCCGTGTGCTGGGACCGGCTGCTCTTCAGCGCCAAGGAAGCGGCGTGCAAGCTCTGGTACCCGCTGACCGGGCAGTGGCCGGGCCTGCGCGGAGCGGTGATCGCCCTCGCCGCCGCCGGCACGTTCACCGTCTGCCTCCCCGGGCCCGGCCCGGGGACCGGCGACCGTCAGGTGACCCGCCTGACGGGCCGCTGGCTCGCCCGGGACGGGCTGATCGTCACCGCGATCGTGTGCACACCCTGATCCGCCCGCGCGCCCGGCTCAGCGGACCGGGAAGGACTGGCCTCGCTCAGCCTCCGGCCGGGGGCCGAAGATGCGCCGGTCGGCCTCGCCGATCGGCACGTCGTTGATGCTGGCTTCCCTGCGCCTCATGTACCCGTCATCATCGAACTCCCACAGTTCGTTGCCGTAGCTGCGGAACCACTGCCCGGAGGCGTCGTGGGACTCGTACTGGAAGCGGACGGCGATCCGGTTGCCGTGGAAGGACCACATGTCCTTGCGCAGCGCGTAGTCGAGCTCGCGGTTCCACTTCCGGCGCAGGAAGCCGATGATCTCGGCGCGGCCGGTGAGGAACTCGTCCCGGTTGCGCCAGACGGAGTCCTCGGAGTAGGCACCCGCGACCCGCTCGGGGTCGCGGGTGTTCCAGGCGTCCTCAGCCGCCTGGACCTTCTGCCGCGCGGTCTCCTCGGTGAAGGGGGGCAGCGGCGGTCGCGGGGTCACCGGGCTCGGGCCTCCTCGATCGTGAGCTCGGCCGCCGGATCCGCCTCGAGCCGGTCGTCGGGGATCGGCAGCCCGCTGCGGACCGAACGCCCGTAGGTGCCGTCGTCCAGCCGCAGCAGCGCGCGGTCGATGGTGGCCAGCCGCTCCCGCATGCTCTCCGCGACGGCGTCGTCGATGCCCTCGGCGGCCAGGGACGGGGCGGCGTCGGAGACGTAGACCGTCGTCTCTTCATCTTCCGTCTCCCGGTCCTGCTGCCCGGCCGACTCGGCGCCGGCGAGCAGCTCCGCCACCTCGGCCCGCTCGGCCACGAGCCGAGCTCGCGCCTGGTCAAGGTCCATCGTGTCCTCCCTGTCTCACGGTGACTTCCTCCATCACATCGGCGGCGAAGGCCAGCCCGTGCCCCGGCGGGGTCTGGGCCTGCAGGCTGTCGCCGGTGATCACCACCCCGCTCGGCCGGGCCAGCGCGCCGAGCGCGGCGAAGGACCCTTCGTCGATATCTTCGATCATGCCCGCCAGCGGCAGGCACAGGGCCAGCTGCCCGGAGATGTCCGGCAGCAGATGCGGCATGACCGGCACGCCGAACAGCCGGGCGAGCCGCGCGATGCGCAGGAACGGGGTGACGCCGCCCACCCGGCAGACGTTCGGCTGGAGGTAGTCGACGGCGCCGGCCAGCAGCGCGTCCCGGAACTGCGCCTCGGTGTACAGGCTCTCGCCCGCCGCCACCGGGACGTCGATGGCGGCCCGCAGCGCCGCGTACGCCTGGAAGTCCTCGGCGGGCAGCGGCTCCTCCAGCCAGAAGACGTCGAACCGCGACAGGGCGCGGGCGGCCCGGCGGGCGGTGGGCAGGTCCCACAGCTGGTTCGCGTCGACCATGAGCAGCCGGCCGGGCCCGATGATTCGCCGGACCGCGGCGACGCGCTCGAGGTCCTCATCCAAGCCGCGCTGGCCGACCTTGATCTTGACCCTGGTGTGCCCCGCCGCGACCCAGCGGCTCACCTGCTCGGCGAGCTCCTCAAGCGTCAGGTGCCGGTTGACGCCGCTGGCGTAGACCGGCACCCGGTCGCGCTGCCGGCCGAGCAGATCGGCCAGCCCCAGCCCGGCGGCCCTGGCCCGCAGATCCCACAGGCCGATGTCGATGGCCGCCATCGCCAGCGTGGTGACGCCGCCGCCCGCCTCGCGCAGGTGCCACCACAAGCGGTCCCACGCCGCCGCGGGCGCCACCGGGCCACCCTCGGCGACCGGGCGGCAGTCCGCGTCGACCATCGCCTGGATCGCCTGCGCCCCGGCCCGGACGGCCCAGCTGAAACCCTGCCCGTGGCCGCCGTCGCTGCTGCCGACCGTGGTCGCGATCAGGTACTGGCAGGTGACGTCCGGGCCCCACGGCCGGGGCATGGGCAGCCGGTAGGTCCTGCTCGCTACCGTCGTGACGTGCGCGCTCACCACAGGCAGCCATTGTGTCGCAGCTTCGCGCCGGGCGGAGGATGGGGACCTCGTTACAGATGATAAGAACAGGTGTAGAACTGGGTTTTAGTGTCAGCCGTCCACAGCAGCGGGCCGGTACCGAGGATGAAGGGGCAAGCCGATGAGCCCAGCAAACACCCCCGTGGTCTTCGTACACGGCCTGTGGCTGCACGCGACCTCGTGGGATCCGTGGGTGGACCTGTTCCGCGAGCAGGGTTACGCGCCGCAGGCGCCCGGATGGCCGGGCGACTCCGACACGGTCGAGGAAACCCGCCGCCAGCCCGAGCGGGTCGCCGGGAAGGGCATCGACGATGCGGTCGCGCACTATGCCGAGATCATCCGCGGGCTCGACGCACCGCCGATCGTCCTCGGCCACTCCTTTGGCGGCATCATCGTTCAGCGGCTGCTCGGGCAGAATCTTGCCGCCGCGGCGGTGGCGATCGACCCGGCTCCCATCAAGGGTGTGCTGATCCTGCCGCAGTCGTCGCTGAGGGTCGCCTCGGTCGCGCTGCGCAAGCCCGCCAACCGGAACCTGGCGGTGGCGCTGACCCGGGAGCAGTGGCGCTACGGCTTCGGCAACGCGCTGTCCGCGCAGGAGTCCGATGAGCTGTACGAGCGCTGCGCGATCCCGTCACCGGGCAAGACCCTGTTCGAGGCCGCCTTCGCGAACTTCACCCCGAACTCGCCCGCCAAGGTCGACACGCGGAACAAGACCCGGGGGCCGCTGCTGATAACCGCCGGGGGCAGGGACCACACGGTTCCGCACGTCATTTCCACGCAGACCCGCCGGCTCTACCACAGGTCACCGGCGATCACCGACCTGAAGGAGTTCCCCGACCGCGGTCACTCGCTCACGATCGACCACGGCTGGCGCGAGGTCGCCCAGGCGGCGCTCGACTGGCTCAAGCAGCGCGCGCTCTAGCGGCAGCGTGCGAGGGCCCGCGCGGGCCCGAGGGTCATGATCGCCGATCCGGCAGACTGTTGACCACCAACGCCGGATCTGGGGCGGACATGCGGAGACCGTTGTGACGTCGGGCGACCCCGCCCTGATCCTGCTCGTGGGCGCGGCGGTGGTGATCGCCGCGATCGTGGCCGCCCGGCTCGCTCACCAGATCGGCCTGCCCGGCCTGCTCCTCTTCCTCGGCCTGGGTCTGGCCATCGGTGAGGCCGGCCTGGGGGTGCGGTTCAGCAACGCGGGGCTGGCACAGGCGCTCGGGCTCAGCGCGCTGGTGCTGATCCTGGCCGAGGGCGGCCTGACCACCAGCTGGGCGCATGCGCGCGCCGCGGCTCCGGCCGCGCTCCTGCTCGCGACCGTCGGGGTCGCGGTGAGCATCGGTGTCGTCGCCGTCGTGTGCCATTGGCTGCTGTCCCTCGCCTGGCGGGACGCCTTCCTGCTTGGCGCGGTGCTGGCGCCGACCGACGCGGCGGCGGTGTTCTCGGTCCTGCGCAAGCTGCCGCTCCCGCCCCGGCTGGCGGGGATCCTGGAGGCGGAGTCGGGGCTCAACGACCCGCCTGCGGTGCTGGCGGTGACCCTGCTGAGCGGGGCGGGCCCGCATCCGTCCGTGCCCGGGCTGCTCGCCGGGATCGTGGTGTACGAGCTGGCCGCCGGGGCCGCGATCGGGCTGCTCGCCGGCCTGCTCGGCGCGTTCACGCTGCGGCGCGTGGCGCTGCCCGCCTCCGGGCTGTACCCGATCGCGGTGCTCGCGCTCATCGTCGCGAGCTACGGAGCAGCGTCGTTCGCGCACGCGAGCGGGTTCCTGGCGGTCTACGTGGCCGCGCTGGTGCTGGGCAACGTGCGGCTGCCGCACGGGCCGGCCACCCGGGGCTTCGCGGAGGGAATCGCCTGGCTCGCCCAGATCGGGCTGTTCGTCATGCTCGGGCTGCTCGCCTCCCCGGCGCGGCTGCCGGAGGCGGTCGTGCCGGCCCTGGTGGCAGGGTCGGTGCTCGTGCTCATCGCCCGGCCGGCCGCGGTGATCCTCTCCGTCCTGCCGCTGCGGGTGCCCTGGCGTCAGCAGGCGTTCCTGTCCTGGGCGGGGCTGCGCGGGGCGGTGCCGATCGTGCTCGCGACGATTCCGATGAGCGCCCAGCTGCCGGGCGCCACCGGCCTGTTTGACCTGGTCTTCGTGGTGGTCGTGGTGTTCACTCTGCTCGAGGGGCCGACGTTGCCGTGGGTGGCCCGGCGGCTGAAGGTGATCACGCCGGCCGAGCCCGTGGAGATCGACGTCGAGGCCGCGCCGCTTGAAGCCATCCCCGCCGACCTGCTTCAGGCGCGGATCCCGCCGGACTCCAAGCTGCACGGCGTGGAGATCTTTGAGCTCCGGCTGCCCGCCGAGGCGAACGTGGCCCTGATCGTCCGCGACGCCCGCGGGTTCGTGCCCGACCCGTCCACCACGCTGCGAGCCGGTGACCGGCTGCTTGTCGTCGCCGCCGCGGGGGCCCGCGAACGGACCGCGCGACGGCTGCGCGCGGTGAGCCGCGGCGGCCGGCTCGCCGGGTGGTTCGGGGAACGCGGCCTGTGATGCCCGGGGCCGCGGCTCACTCCGGCCGGCGGTGCCGCCCCGCCTGGACCTGCCCGTCCCCTTGGTGATCCAGAAGTAGACCGTCACTTCCGGGACCTTGCTCAGCGGGTGCCGGAGGCAGGCGATCCCGTCGGCGTCGGGCGGCACGCCTCTGCTCATGGCGGCCAGTATGGCAAGTCCCTTTTAATGGTTATGCAAGGCCATTTCAAAACATCGGCAAATGACATTCCATAAACCGCCATGACGCGCAGGCGGCCGGGCCGGGCGCGCCCGGGATCACATCACCGCAAGCTGGCCGCCGTCGATGACGAGCGCGCTGCCGTGAATGAACGCGGCGTCGTCGGAGGCGAGGAAGGCGTAGGCGGCGGCCACATCCTCCGCCCGGCCGGCCCGCCCGAGCGGGATCCTGTCGCGCACGTACGCGGCCTCGAACTCGTCGCCGCCGACGCCCGCGGCGATGGCGTCGTTCAGCGGGGTGTGGATATACCCCGGGCACAGCGCGTTCACCCGGATCCCATGACCGCCGAGCTCCACCGCCATCGTCTTGGTCAGCAGCAGGACCCCGCCCTTCGAGGCGTTGTAGTGGGCGTAGTCCTCCTCCCCCGCGATCCCGTTGGTGGAGCACATGTTGATGATCACGCCGCCGTCGCCCCGCTCCACCAGCTGGCGGCCGACGGCCTGCGCCATCAGGAACATGCCGCGGAGGTTCACCGCGAGAACCCGGTCCCAGTCCGCCGGCGCGATCGCGAGAAACGGATCCCGCCGCGCGATGCCCGCGTTGTTGACCAGCACATCCACACCGCCGAGCGCGCGTGCGGCCTCCCCGGTCAGGCGGGCGACGTCCGCCTCCAGGCTCACGTCGCACGCCAGGCCCGCGATGTCGCCCTCGGCGGCGAGGCCGGCGACCGCCGCCTCGACCTCCGGTGGATCGAGGCCGCACAGGAAGACCCGCGACCCCTCCTCGAGGAACCGCCCGGCGGTGGCCAGCCCGATGCCGCTGCTGCCGCCGCTGATCAGAACCCGCTTGCCCCGCAGTCCGCGCATTCCAGCCATCCCTGTCGCCGGCCCGGCGGCAGCGTCTCCGGGACGCCCCGCGCCCGCGGTGAGCCCGGGCGCTGCGCCCGATCCACCGATAACCTAGCGACCATGCTGGCCGAACCGCCCGTGTCTGACGAAGCGGGCCGCCCGCGGTGAAGGCGCTCGTCTTCACGGCGCCGGGCACCGTGGAGGTGCTCGATGTCCCCGAGCCCGATCCGGGCCCCGGCGACGTGGTCGTCCACGTGCGCGCGGCCGGGATCTGCGGCAGCGAACTTCACGGCGCCCGCCGCCCCGGGTTCCGGAAGCCACCGCTGATCATGGGGCACGAGTTCGCCGGGATCGGCGCCGAGGGTGAGGCGGTGGTCGTCAACCCCATCCTGTCCTGCGGCCGCTGCGCGCAGTGCCAGCGCGGGCTGCGCCACGTGTGCGAGCAGCGGGAGATCATCGGCGTTCACCGTGCCGGCGGGTTCGCCGAGCGGGTCGCGGTCCCCGCGTCGGCGCTCCGGGCCGTGCCGCCCGGGCTGCCGTGGGAGGCGGCTGCGCTGGTCGAGCCCGCCGCCAATGCCGTGCACGCCTGGAACCAGGCCGGCGGGGCCTTGGGCGCCGGCGGCGCCACCGGCGCGCGGGTCGCCGTGATCGGGTGCGGCGCCATCGGCCTGCTGTGCGCCGCGGTGGCGCTGTCCGGCGGCGCGGGCAGCGTCGATGCGACCGACGTGTCGCCGGTCAGGCTCGGCGCGGCCCAGCGCCTCGGGGCCGGAGCGGCAGCCGCGGGCCTGTCCGGCGAGTATGAGGTGGTGATCGACGCCGCGGGGTCGGCCGCGACGCGTGCGGCCTCGGTCGCCCACCAGCGACCCGGCGGAGTGGCCGTCTGGCTCGGCCTGGCCGAGCAGGACGCGGGTTTCGACGCTAACGCGCTGGTCAGGAGCGAGAAGCGGGTCCTCGGCTCGTTCGCCTACCGCGACGAGGAATTCGCTCACGCGATGGCACAGATCGGGGACTGGGACCTGAGCTGGGCGGCCGGCTATCCGCTGGCCGCGGGGGCGGAGGTCTTTACCGGCCTGATGAACGGGGGCCTGCATCCGGTGAAGGCGCTGCTCCGGCCCTGATGGCCGCGTTCACGACGAGGAGGCCGTCCCCGCGCTGACCCTCCGGACGGTGGCGGCCCGGGCGAGGGCGAGCGCGGCGGCCAGGTCCGGGCTGCTTGCCGTGCCGCCCGCCGCCTGGGTCGACAGCGCACCAACGGCGCAGCCAAGCGCGGCGGCGTCGGGCAGGGCAAGGCCCCGCAGCAGGCCGGCGATCAGCCCCGCGTTGAAACAGTCTCCCGCGCCCGTGGCATCGACGGGCACCACCGGCGGCAGCTCCGCGCGGTGCCACACGGGACCGTCCGCGCACAGGGCTCCCCGTTCGCCGAGCTTGACCACCAGCCGCGCCCCCGCGGCGGTGAGGGCCACCGCCGCGGCGGGCAAGGTCGGCTCGCCAGCGATCCGCACGGCCTCCGTCTCGTTGGGGAGCAGCACGTCGGTCTGCGCCAGCGAGGCAGACAGGTGCTCGTCGCCCCACTTCCCCGCCGGATCCCAGTTGGTGTCGAGCGAGGTGGTGGCCCCCGCGGCGCGGGCGGCCCCGAGCACGGCCGCCAGTCCGGGCGCGAGCGAGTCCTCCAGCAGGAAATAGGAGCTGACGTGCACGTGGCGGGCCTGCGCGAGCAGCGTGGCGGGGACGTCCCGGGCGGTCAGCGACGCGACGGCGCCGACGGCGGTCAGGATCGCACGGTCGGCGCCGCGCGACAGCGCAACGGTCATGCCGGTCGGCGCGCCGTCGCGCACGGCGACGGCGGCGGTGCCCACGCCCTCCCGGGAAAGCTGGCCCAGCATGAAGTCCCCGGCCGGATCGGCTCCCACCGCCGCGACCAGTTCCACGCGCAGGCCCAGCCGCGCCGCGGCCACCGCCGTGATCGCCGCGGAGCCGCCGACCACCATCCAGATGCCCTCCACCAGCTTCTCCTGCTGGCCGAAGGACGGGGTGACGTCGCCGCCGAGCACCAGCACGTCCGGGTTGCAGTCGCCGACCACGACCAGATCCGTGCCCTGGCGGTCAGGAAGTGACAATCTCGACCCTGGCTTCCTCTAGGCGCCGATCACTTTCAGCAGGCGGGCTACCTCAACGGCGACCGCATCACGCCCCGCCGCGCCGTAGCGCCGCGGGTCCACCAGCGAGACGTCGGCCGCGAGACGGTCGCGGACGGCGGCCGTGAACGCCTTGTTCAGCTGGGTGGCCACATTGATCTTCGTCATGCCGGCGCCGACCGCCGCCGCCAGTGCCGCGTCGGGAACCCCGGACGAGCCGTGCAGGACGAGCGGGACGCTCACCGCGGCGTGGATCCGGGCGACGAGCGCGGTGTCAAGGACCGCATCGCGGGTCAGCATCGCGTGGGAGCTGCCGACCGCCACGGCCAGGGCGTCTACGCCCGTGGCGTCGACGTAGCGGGCCGCGTCGCCGGGATCGGTGCGCGCGGCGGGCGCGTGCACGCCGTCCTTCCCGCCGATCTCACCGAGCTCGGCCTCGATCCACATTCCCCGCTCGTGACACCACCGGGCGGCCCCGGCCGTGGCGCGGACGTTCCGGTCGTAGGGCAGGGCCGACGCGTCGTACATGACCGATCCGAAGCCCAGGCGGGCGGCTTCCCGGATCAGTTCCATGCCGGTGGCGTGGTCCAGGTGCAGCCCCACCGGAACGGCGGCCGCGGCCGCGATGGCGGCGCAGGCGCGGCCCAGCGGGTCCAGCGCGCGGTGGTAGGCGACGCAGTTCTCGCTGACCTGAAGGACCACCGGGGCGCCGGCGGCCTCGGCGCCGGCGACGATCGCCTCGGCGTGCTCAATGCCGATGACGTTGAAGGCGCCGACGCCGCGGCCCGCCGCCGCGGCGGGCGCGATGATCTCTCTCATCGGCGCAGCCGGCATCAGCCGACCTCGCCGCGGTTCACCCTGACCCCGGCCAGCGCCTCGGCGTAGGCGGCGGGGCTGAACTCCCCCGCGACCGGCGCGGCGGCGGAGGCGGTGCCGAGCGCGACCGCGTGCCGCAGCCGCTCCTCCCACGGGCGCCCGAGAACGAGCCCGTGCACCAGGCCCGCGGCCACGGCGTCACCGGCGCCGGTCGGATTCCCCCGCACGCCGGCCGGAGGCAACGCCCGCCAGCTGCCATCGTCGGTGAGGGCCCACAGCCCGTCGGCCCCCATCGTGACCACGACCGCCTCCGGGCCCGCGGCCTTGAGTTTCCGCGCGGCGACGGCCACCGCACCGGTGTCCGCACCGCGCGCCGTGGACAGGCTGCGGCCGGCGAGGGCTTCCAGCTCGGCGAGGTTCGGCTTGACGATGGCCGGGCGGGCAGCCGCGCCCCGGAGCAGCGCCTCTCCGTGCGCGTCCAGCACGGCCGGCACACCGGCCGCCGCCGCCATGGCGCCCAGCTCCGCGTAGGCATCCGGCGAAAGGCCCTCCGGCAGGCTTCCGGAAAGGACGACGGCGCTGCATCCCGCCAGTGCCTTTTGGTACATAACGCAAAACGCGGCGTACTCGCCCTGCCGGACCGCCGGGCCCGGCTCGTTGAACAGGGCGGCGTCGCCACGGACGGTGTCGACCACGGCGAAGGTCCGCCGGGTCTCGCCACCGATCCGTGTGAACGACGCCGGCACCCCAAGCTCCCCGAGCGCGGACAGCACCTGCTCGCCGGTGGTGCCCCCCGCGAACCCGATCACCTCGACCTCGGCACCGACCGCCAGCAACGTCCGGGCCACGTTCAGCCCCTTGCCGCCCGCCTGCGCCCGAACCACGGCCGGCCGGTTGACCCCGGCCCAGTCGACGCCTGGAACGTGATGCGTGACATCGAGGGCCGGGTTGAGCGCGACGACAAGGATCACCGTGATCTGCCCGGCTCAGCGAGTGGTGGCGATGACCGGGCCGGCCAGGTTACGCGGCCGGCGCCCGATGGCGTGCACGCACGTGAATCTACCGTCCCGGCCGCGCGGCCAGCAATACGAACGACCAGAAGTGGCCTTGCAGAGCGCAAGAGTGTGTTCTAATATCCGCACATCCGAGCGAGAACGAAAGCGTATGCGACGGCGAGGACTCCCAGGCCGGGAAAGCGTCTCCGCCCCGTTCGCGTCACGCTCGTAGCCGCACGTGAGCCAGTGGAGGGCTGATGGCCACGACCCTCGACGAGGCCACGATCGCCCGGGATGCCAACCGCCGGATCCGCCGTTCGGCCAACATCGCCGGCTGGGCGTTCGCGAGCCCGTCCGTGATCATCGTGCTCGGCCTGTCCTTCATCCCCATGATCTGGGCGGCCTACCTGTCGCTCACGAACTCGAACCTGGTGTCACCCGGCCACTTCATCGGATTCGCGAACTACGCCGCCCTCGCCAAGGACCCACTGCTCCGCCAGGCGTTCACGAACACGCTCCTGCTCGCCGTCCTGTACCTGCCGATCGGCCTCGCGGCGGGGCTCGGCGTGGCGATCCTGCTGAACCAGAAGATCAAGCTCATCGGCTTCTACCGCACCTGCTTCCTCGTCCCGTTCGTCGCGTCGGCCGCCGCTGAGGGCCTGCTGTTCGCGTTCATCTTCGATCCCGACTTCGGGATCGTGAACGCGGGGCTGCAGGCGGTGGGGCTGCCGCGCCAGGGCTTCCTCCAGAATCCCTCCCAGGCCCTGGTGGTGCTGGCGATCGTGTACTTCTGGACCCAGTTCGGCTTCAACATCGTGATCTACCTCGCCGCGCTGCAGGACATCCCCCAGGAGGTCCTCGAGGCGGCGTCGATCGACGGCGCGGGCAAATGGGCCAGATTCTGGCACGTCACCGTGCCCACCATCCGGCCGGTGACCATCTTCCTCCTGGTGTGGGGCCTCATCGACGTGTTCCAGCTCTTCGACCTGGTCTACACGACCACGAGGGGCGGGCCCCTCAACTCGACGCTGACGCTCGTGTACTACATCTATCAACTGGCGTTCAACTTCTTCACGGCCGGCTACGGCGCGGCCGTCGCGTACGTCCTGTTCTTCACGAGCCTGATCGCGATCGTCGGTGCGCTGGCCTACGGCCGCAGGCGGAGGGTCACGCTGTGAGCGGCGAGCAGGCTCTGCTGCCCGCGCCCGGCGCCGACATGGCGCTGCACCGCGCCCGGATCGCAGAGGCCGAGCGGCGGATGCGCCGCAGCGGCTGGCGGCGCCACCTGCCGCAGCGCTGGCACCTGGTCCTGCTGCCCCTGTCGATCATCATGGTCCTGCCGTTCGTCTGGATGGTCCTCACGTCGTTCATGACCGACACCGAGATCAACCGCGTTCCTCCCACGCTCTGGCCTCATCACCTGAATATGGGGGGATATAAACTCGTCCTGGCCAGTTCCGACTTCCCCTACTGGTTCCTGAATAGCCTGATCGTCTCCGGCGCCGCGGTCATCGCACA
>Ga0081540_1000071_pt1 | contig 109611 bp, 99 predicted proteins | sample TabmetS2T1R1_FD_71024 | JGI IMG/M metagenome (GOLD analysis project Ga0081540, IMG submission 71024) | Tabebuia heterophylla rhizosphere microbial communities from the University of Puerto Rico - S2T1R1 | ecosystem: Host-associated > Plants > Roots > Rhizosphere ...
GCTCCGGGCCCAAACTTGACCGCGGCCACGGCGCGGCACGCCTCCTCACCGGTGTTGATATGCGGCACCTGCACACCCAGCACTCCGCGGTCCATCACGGCCTGGATGTCACTGGCGGCGTTGGTCTTGGGCCGGGCGATGGACGTTATGCCGACAGCATCGCAGGCCATCGCCATTACCTCCACGTCCGCCGGGCCGATGCTGCCGTGCTCACAGTCGATCAACACCCAATCGAACCCGGCGTAACCCAACATCTCGACGACCTGGGCGGAGGGAAACATGACCGAGCAGCCGAGCGCCGGTTCCCCGCGCAGCATCTTCTCCTTCATGCGGTTCGGCCTCATTGGGTGGGGCTCCTATCGACGATCGTGGTCTTTGGATCAGTCAAGCTGAGCCGCTCGCGCGTGAGCACATAAAGGCTCGCCGCCAGCACGAGACCAATCCCGAGGCAGGCAATCCTATCGGGCACCTCATTCCACCCCCACCAGCCCAGCAGAATGGAGAGGGGGACCGGTACGTAGCGGAACGGGGCCACCACCGATACCTCTCCCGTGCGCAAGGCAACGATCAGAAAGGTCGTGGCGATGAATAGGCAGCCGGCGGCCAGCGTCAGCCAGACCCAGGCACGCTCCGACGGCCAGCACCAGGCGTCATCGAACGGCGCCACGCTAACGCCAGCCGCGCTGATAGCGGCGGCACTGGCGGCGGCCACAAAGATCGAGGGAATGTCGCTGGCAAGCCCACGCGTGGTCAGATCCCGCGTGGTCGAAAACAGCAGCGCGATCAACACAAAGGAAGCGTCGGCCCCGAAGCTTGCCGCGTCGGGGCGCACGATCAGCGCAACTCCAAGGAAGCCCGTCAGTGCCGCCGCCCAGCGCGGAAGCGAGACGCGTTCGCGAAAGACGACTGCGGCGCCGGCCGTTACGGCAAGAGGTGTAACCTGCAAAACAGTATTGACCGTCGCCAACGGCAGGTGGCGCAGACTGATCACGATGAAGACGGTGGAGGCGGCCGAGCTTGCCAGGCGCACGAGCATCATTGGGGCGGTGAGAAGGGACAGAGGGCGGCTGGCCCCGAGCAGCAGCACGCCGATGCTCAGCATCACCGTCGCGAGCGCACCGCGAATGAAGATGATTTCCCCGGATGGCAATTCGGCGCTGGCGAGTTTCACCATCGCGTCATTGATGACGAATGCTGTGCAGGCGATAAGGACGGAAAGAATGCCGCGCGCATTGTCGTTCACGATCGCGCCGCCCCGGCGAGTTGATATTCACGCACAAGCATATAAAGGCCCGCCTGGGCAAGGATGGCAATGCCAATCCACGCGGCCAGCTGCGAAACCTGCTGTGAACCAGATGACCAGCCCGGGACCGCCCAAGGCCAGCGCGCTCAGGCGATGAGGGTAGTGCCGAAACCGAGGTGCAATGACGATTGCGGCCCCACCGCCGCCCTCAGCCGCCCGTGACGCTCATGTGGCGCGCCACGGCCGGCTGGCGTGTGCGCCGGTCGATGACGAAGTCGTGGCCCTTGGGCTTGCGCGAGATGGCCTCGTCAATGGCGCGAGCGAGCAGGCCCTCGTCGGCGCTGGCGCGCAAAGGCGTACGCAGGTCCGCCGCATCGTTCTGGCCGAGGCACATGTAAAGCGTGCCGGTGCAGGTGAGCCGGACGCGGTTGCAACTCTCGCAAAAATTGTGCGTCATCGGCGTGATGAAACCCAGGCGACCCCCGGTCTCCTTGACCCGCACGTAGCGCGCGGGACCACCGGTGCGGAAGGGAATGTCCTCGAGCGTCCATTGCCGCATCAGACGGCCGCGCACGATCGATAGCGGCAGGTACTGTTCCGTGCGGTCGCCGTCGATTTCGCCCATCGGCATGGTTTCGATCAGCGTCAGATCAAAGCCACGGCCATGGGCAAAGCGGATGAGCTCGTCGATCTCGTCCTCGTTCACGCCCTTGAGGGCGACCGCATTGAGCTTGACGCCGAGACCGGCGCGCACCGCGGCGTCCAAGCCAGCCATGACCTGGCCCAAATCTCCCCAACGCGTGATCGCCTTGAAGCGCGCGGCGTCAAGTGTGTCGAGGGAGACATTGATGCGTCGAACGCCGGCATCCTTGAGCTCGGCGGCAAACTTCGGCAGTTGGCTGCCGTTGGTCGTCAGGGTGAGTTCATCCAGTTGACCGCCCTTGAGATGGCGCGCCAGGGCACGGAACAGCCACATGATGTTCTTGCGCACCAACGGCTCGCCACCCGTGATCCTGAGCTTGCGCACCCCTTTGCGAACGAATGCCGAGCACAGACGATCAAGCTCCTCGAGGCTGAGGAGGTCCCGTTTTGGCAAAAACGTCATGTGCTCCGCCATACAGTAAGTACAGCGAAAGTCGCAGCGGTCCGTGACAGACACGCGCAGATAGGTAACGTGTCGACCGAAGGGGTCGATCAACGGCGGCTCGAAGCGGTCCGTACAGTCGTTCATCCAGCTTAGGCTCAAGTAGGCTGGTCCCAATCCATCACCATAAGCATATATATAGTCTCGAGCTCAATTTCTCTACAGCGGCGCAATCCCGCCCTGGGTCGCCGTGGCAGTGTGGGTTGACCGGTGCTTGGCGACGGCCCTCGTGAACGAGCCGGAGGTGGCTGATGAACGAAGATAAATTCAACATGTCCTTGCGAAAATTCTTGAAACAGGTCGGCGTCACCTCGCAGCGCGAAATTGAGCGGATTGTGCGTGAGGAAAACCCCGGCGGCGGCAAACTGGTGGTCAAAATGGTGCTGACGGCCCCGGGCACCTCGCTCAATCACGTGGTCGAGGCCAAACTCGACCTCGATTAGCCAAGGCCCCGCCCAAGGCGCAAAAAAAGAGGCCCGCTTGGGCTGCGGACCCCTTTTTTGGCTGGAATTGGGAGGCCGGCGTTAGGTCGGGTGGCCGCCACGACCCTCGCGATCGAGCTGTTCCCAAATCGACTGCGGGACCTTGTCGGCAAAGGCCGAGGCGGCATAGCCCGACAACACCGAGAGGGCCACAAGCGCCGAAATGACCGTCTTCATTGCGATTCTCCTCAAGACTTTCTGCGCGCCGACCGGTGGGATTAGGGCGCCGGCCACGCAATACTCATGCCGAGCTCTTTAGTAGTGGTTGCGGTCGACCTGCTCGTAGAAGGTCTTGGCATCGAGCGCGCTGGCGGAGCCGGCGACACCGGCGATCACCGAAAGCGCGATCAACGCGGACAGGAGGGTCTTCATGATCATTCTCCGATTCTTGTCTTTGAGCGATTGAGAGTGAGCGATTAGTAGTGGTTGCGGTCGACCTGCTCGTAGAAGGTCTTGGCATCGAGCGCGCTGGCGGAGCCGGCGACGCCAGCGATCACCGAAAGCGCGATCAGCGCGGACAGCATGGTCTTCATGATCATTCTCCGTTTCTTGTCTTTAAGCGATTGAGATCTTTAAGCGATTGAGAGTGAGCGCTTAGTGGTGGTTGCGGTCGACCTGCTCGTAGAAGGTCTTGGCATCAAGCGCGCTGGCGGAACCGGCGACGCCGGCGATCACCGAAAGCGCGATCAGCGCGGACAAGATGGTCTTCATGGGTATTCTCCTCGTGTTGTCAGTCCCCAAGCCAGCAGCGCGGGCTGGCTGCACGACCGGGGATATGGCGCCATTTTTGCGGTGCAAAAGGGTGTCTCACGCACGCGTGATGAACGGTGACCAATTGACATCCGCGCGTGAGCGAACCGTGAAGAGGAAGCCGTTTCTTCGGGGATTTTCAGCCTTGGTCTTGGCGGCGGCCGATCATTGCTGCAGTGCGGCGGTTGGCCGTGCGGCGGCGAAAGCACGGGGTGCAGGCATTTATCGCTGGCGCCGGGACGGATCTGCCCTCGGGGGCGCGCGCAAGAGCTGCTGCCATGCTCAATGCTCCACCTCAAGGTTCAAGCCCTGGTCGGCCCCCCCTGGGGGGCGAGAGCGACAAGCTCATCCCAAGCACGATGGGCGCCGGAGAACGGGGACTGGCTCGCGGCGGCGAGCAGATGGGGGTGCTTTGGCTGGTAGACGACGATCGATCACCGAGCGGTCCTGCGCCCGTCCTTCTCAGGTCGGCATTTGTCGCCTAAGGCCGCCAACGTTAGCCGCATGTTCCGCAAAGGACCGGCTGTAGGGCCCGACCGTTGCATTGGTGGCCTCGACAAGGTCGCGCGGGGCAATTTCGATGTCGATACCCCGTTCTCCGCCGCCCACAAACACCGTGTCCAGAGCCAAGAGTTTGACATCCACGTAGACGGGAATTGCCCCCGTCCAGAAGGGCGAAACGGCACCGGGGAGAGTGCCAAGCAGGTGTCGCAACTCTCCTCGCGATGCTAGGCGCGGGCGATGGCCTGAAAGGCTGGCGGCTACGACATCAAGGTCGGCAACGTCGGTAACGGCGAGTACAACCGCCGCGTGCAAGGGATATGGTGCTGCGACGGGGGCACGTTGGCGCTGCGCGCACAAGATCAGGGTCTTGGCCACGCGCTCCGCCCGACAACCGACAGCTTCAGCGAACTGCCGCGCCGAGTCGATCTTTCCGGGTAGATCGGCATGTCGAACGAGCCTTGCCCGGCTGCCGAGCCGGAGCAAGAGGTCATCGAGATTGGCGGGCATGTCGCGCCGTTCGTCCGCTAAGGGTTGCGTTTAACGGTTCGCGCGTCGCCTCGGTAGCGCGCCTTCAGATCCTCGATATGACTGCGGTCGTAGCTCTTGAGATTGAGTTCTTCGGCGCGGTCGTTTGCCCATCGCTCATCGGCGGTCACCGCCTTGTAGGCGAAATAGTGTAGCGCCAGAAGAAAAGCTGTTCCGAGCAGCGGCCAGAAGGACCACCACGGCGGTCCCGTGATGACGTTGGCCGCACTCAGTGCTGCATTCACGAGCATGGACGCCACGAGGTGCCAGCGGAAGGCGTGCACCAGCGATGGCACGAAAGCGCGTGCCATAAACTACATCTCCCGAGGGCGATTTTGACCGATCGAACTGAAGGTCTGTGCCACTTGTCATGGCCCCGAGACGGGCGGATTCACATTTCGCAAAGTGGGATAGGCTTGCGCGATCCTGAGAATGCGCCAACTGTAACGCAACCACAGCAGAACAATAATCACCTGTAGGACTTTGTCTCCAAGGCCTGCGTTGGGATGAAATCCGTAAAGCGCAAAATAGATGAGCACGCCCAGCGGAGCGCTGGCGCATATCGCAGCTGGCGCGGGTTGTTTGGAGTAGACGAAGAAAACGGCGGCCCCCGCGACTAGAAAGGCGTAAAGTGACACGCCCAATGCGTCGCCATGCGGCAAATCTGGTGAAAGGGCGACAATGCCGAGGCTGCCGAACAACACCGCCATAAAAAGCGCATAGGCGAACAACTCGTTGTTAGCCTGAGAGCGGCTGAGACGGTCGACGGCCACGAAATAGGGCGTCATTAAATCGTTGCCAACGTAACGCTTGAACATTCCAACCCAATCGAGCGGCTCCATGTCAAGCTCCAATCTCGCACTGTCCGGCCGCACACGGCCGGTTGTATCCTACTCTGCCGCGGGCTTGACCGCGGCCGACGCCGACACGACTGACGGCTCCTGCATACCTGCTTGGTTCGCGTCAAGCACGATGCGTCCCTTGCCCTCGACCCTGGCAATGTCGTCCGGCCAATCAAGCGTCATCAACGGGAAGCGTCGCGCATGGCTTCCCATCCAGAGCAGGAACGCCACCTGCAGCCAGACCGCGATACCGGCAACGGTTGCCACCACCAATCCCGCCACGAGAATGCTTTTGATGATCCAGCGGTGGCTCAGCCCGACGGTAGACGCCGAAATTTCGCCCAGCCGATAGGAATCAAATACCCAACTCAGGGCGAAATAGATGACGAGCAGCAGATAAGGGATCATGAAGCAGGTCAGCCCCAGAAACTCGATCCAGATTTTCTTGCGGAAGCTGACGTGGTCGCGAATGAGATCGACACGTACGTGCGTGTTGTAAATCGTGCCGAACCCAAGCACGAGGGCAAATAGGGCTGTGTGGAGATGCCATTCCAGCTCTTGCAACAAAGTCGATTCGAAATAGCGGCTGACGTATTTTGTCAACCAAATCTGCAAACCCTGCACGCCGCCGTCACTCGTGTGCCACATCAGCTTGCGCGCCACAACATCGAGCACGGTAACTAATATGAGGGGGACGAAGAACCAGGAGCTCCAACGTCCAACGAAGTCGACAAACCCGCGCAGCTTTTCGCTGGCTTTCAACGACACGGGCTCCTCGCCGGGAGCGTAGGTCTCGGGAACATTTTCCTTCTGCATCAGCATTCTCCGTTAGTTCCCATATGCGCCGCGCATGAGCCACAACGCCACGTTCGGCCACACCATCACAACCACGAGACCCATGAGTTGCAGGAGTACGAACGGGATGATGCCAAGGTAGATACTCTCGATTTTCACTTCCTTGGGCGCGATGCCCTTGAGATAGAACAGCGCGAATCCAAAGGGAGGTGTCAGGAACGAGGTTTGCAAGTTGACGGCCATCAGGATGGCAAACCAGTGCACGACCTCAGCCTTCGGCACATGGTCGCCAAAATCGAGGCTGCCGATCATTGGCGCGAACACGGGCAGCACAATCAGCGTGATCTCGATCCAATCGAGGAAAAAGCCGAGGAAGAAGACGATCGACATGATCAGGATTAGCAGCCCCCAGTTGGTAAGACCGGCGGCTTTGATCAACTTCTCGACGATGTCGTCGCCTCCAAGCGCCCTGTAGGTATAGGCAAAGCAGGTAGCGCTGATGATGATGAAGAACACCATAGCGACAGTGCGTGCCGATGTATGGCAAGACTCTTCCAGCATTTTGAAGTTGAGGCGACCGGCAAACAGCGCCAGCAGCATGGCACCAAAGGCGCCGACAGCACCCGCCTCGCTCGGCGTTGCCCAACCGAGAAGGATCGAGCATTTGATCATGCCGATCAGAAACACGGGGGGGAAGAACGCCCGCCACAACAAGGGCGCCATTTGCCCCTTGGGCACGGCCAACAGATCGGGCGGAAGAGGCGGTGCGAGCCGCGGCCAAAGCGTGGCAACGACCGTGATAAAAATCAGGTACAGCGCGGAGAGCGTTAGACCTGGCGCCAGTGCCGCCGAGAACAGGTGGCCGACGGAGACACCGAGTAGGTCGGCCATGATAATAAGCATGATACTCGGCGGGATCAGAATGCCGAGCGTCCCCGCGGCCGCGATGGTACCGCACGCCAGGGCATGCGAATAGCCTTGTCGCATCATCGTCGGCAACGCCAGCGCAGTCATCATCGTCACTGATGCACCGATGATGCCCGTCATGGCAGCAAGGATTGTCCCCATGATGGTAACGCCGAGCGCCAGTGCACCCGGCACCCGCTTCAACAGCACCTGAACGCAGTAGAGGAGATCGTTGGCGATGCCGCTGCGCTCCATAACAACGCCCATGAAGATGAAGGTCGGAATGGAGACCAACACGAGGTTTTCGGCGGCTTGGCCCCAAATGCGCGGAATGTAGTTGAAGAACTCAATAAGTTTGAATGAACCGAGAAAGTAGCCGATCAGGCCGAAGGTCAACGCCACACCACCCAGCACGAAGGCGACCGGATAACCGGAGAAGAGCAGCGCAGCCAAGGTGACGAACATCAAGATCGGCAGGTAGTCTTGCGCGACGTACACAAGCTCCTTGCGTGTCGACGGAGGTAGCGTGGCAAAGACCGCGATCGCTGCAATCACGAGCAGCAGTATCAGCGCCGCACCCAGCATGCCCCCAAGCGCGCGGCTGTCGCGGGGTGGTTGTTGCGTAAATGCCATCGTTGGCCTCGAAACGGTTGCTAGCACTGACCGGGCCGTGGCCGCGGCCCGGGGCGAATTGACGGTGCGCGGGCAAAAGCCCGCGCCTGTCACGCCTGTTAATGCGGCTGATAGCTAGCTTTGACTTCCTGGGCCTTGCCCCAGATCGCGTAGTCCTTGCGGAAGTTCAGATAGTGGTCTGCGATCTTCTTGAAGAGCGGGTCTTTGGCCGATTCCTCCGCCACCACCTCGAGCCATGCCTTCTCATAGGCGGCCAGCACCTCGTCGGGCCAGCGCTTGATCTCGACATGGTGCTTATCGCGCATTTCGGCCATGGCCGTGAACTGCATGGCCTCGGTTTCGGCATAGGTGTAGGCGACCTGATAGCCAGCGGCCACTTCGATCATCGCCTTATACTGCTCTGGTAATGCGTTGAAAGCCGTCCTGTTCATCAAAAGCTCGCTGCAGGACACAAGCTGATGCCAACCCGGGAAGTAGTTGTATTTGGCGATCTGATGGAAGCCGAGTTTGATATCCATCATCGGCATTGAAAACTCGGTGGCATCGATCACACCGCGCTCGAGGGCTGGAAAGATGTCGGCAGGCGCAAGCAGCTGCGTCGAGACGCCCATCTTCTGCATTACCTTGGCGCCGAGGCCAAAAAAGCGCATTTTCAAGCCCTTCAACTCGTCGAGAGATTTGATCTCCTTGCGGAACCAACCCGACGTCTCAGGACCAATGCAGAAGTTGTCGAAGGCAATAAGGTCGTGCTTCGCATAGATCTCATCGCGTAGCTTGTTGCCGCCCCCGAACCATTTCCAGGCCATAAACTCGCCGAAGCCTGGCCCGAAGGGAACCGTGGTAAAAAAGGCGAGCGCGGGATACTTGCCGGTGTGATAGCCCGGAGTCGTCCAGCACGACTCGATGGATCCTTTTGAAACCGCATCGAAGCATTCGAGCGCGGGTACCAGCGCACCGGGCTCGTAGAACTTCATCTCGAATTTGCTGGCCGATAGGCGTTCGATGTCTTTGGAAAAGCGGATGGCCGAAGGCCCAAGGTGGGGCAATTGGCTCGGAAACGCGCTGGCCAATTTCCAGCGTACGCGCTCCTGCGCGCCGGCGTTTGTAGTGATCGCTGCCCCGACCAGAACGGATATGGCGGCAAGCGCCAGTTTGTAGGGGAATTTCGCCATGAGGGTCCTCCCTTTGAGAAAGGCATCGATCCACAGCCAGACGCGCACGCCTCGCGCGCTTGCGAAGGCGTGCCGCCCGACGGGACGTGTCTCTTGGAGCGGCTCGTTTTTGCTTGATCGCCTAGCCAGGCGATTGACGGACGTTGTCACACTCCAAGGCGGCAGCGTGGCATGAAGTCGCGGAGCTGTCAAAAGTTTGAGGACGGCATTTAGCCTGAGCCGTTGCGCGTACCGGCCTGGCGGCGTTCCCCGATCGAGCCATTGCCCCGGGGCGATCATTGCAAGGGAGACGATAAACGATGACCCCACGCCCTCGGCCGGCGAAGCCCGTAGCGCCAGACGCAATCGCGCGCCTAAAAGCGGCAGTGGGCCCCGCGGGCTACATCGAAGAACCGAGCGAGATGGAACCCTACTGCCGAAGCTGGCGCGACAACTGGATCGGCCGAGTGCCGCTGGTGCTGCGACCACGGACGACCGAGCAAGTCGCCGAGATCGTGCGTGTCTGCGCGGACGCGAGGGTGGCGATCGTACCCCAGGGTGGTAACACCGGGCTCACCGGCGCGGGCCAGCCGCACGCCGACATGAGCGAGGTCGTTGTGTCGCTGTCGCGCATGGATCGTATCCGCGCCATCGATCCCTTGAACGACACGATCACGCTCGACGCCGGCGTGGTCCTGAAGCAGGTGCAGTTGGCGGCGGAGCAGGCCGACCGATTTTTTCCTTTGAGCCTCGGCGCCGAAGGCTCCTGCCAAATCGGTGGCAACATTTCCACCAACGCGGGCGGCATCCAAGTCCTGCGCTACGGCAACACGCGGGCGCTGGTGATGGGGCTAGAAGTGGTGCTGCCGGATGGTCGCATCTGGGATGGCTTGCGCGGATTGCGCAAGGACAACACCGGCTATGATATGAAGCAGGTCTTCATCGGCGCCGAGGGTACGTTGGGGATCATTACGGGTGCGGTATTGCGTCTGTTTCCAAAACCTACCGCGACGGAGACGGCCTTCATCGCCATCGACAGTCCGGACGCCGGCGTGGCTTTGCTTGGCCACATGCTTGCTCGCATGGGCGATACGATCTCGGCTTTCGAGCTGATCGGCCGTCCCATCATCGACTTTCTGCTGCACGGCGTAGCGGGCCACGACGATCCAATGCGCGAGGTCCACCCCTGGTACGTGCTGCTGAATGTGACGAGCCAGGGCGCGCCGGGTTCCTTGCTCGGGCCTTTGAGCGACACCCTGGCGGAAGCCGGCGACCGCCGCCTTCTTCGCGATGCCCTGATCGCTGCCTCCGGCGCCCAGGCGGCCAGACTGTGGAAAATTCGCGAGGGCCTGGTCGAGGCACAGGCCGCCGCCGGGGGCACAATCGCGCACGATGTTTCGGTACCCTTGTCGCGCATCGCGGAGTTCATTCGCCGCGCCGATGCGACGCTGGCCAAGGCCTATCCGGGTATCCGTCCCTGCGCCTTCGGTCACGTGGGTGACGGCAACATGCACTACAATGTGGTGCGTCCCCAGGACTGGGACGGTGCGCGTTATCAAGCGGAGCGCGGCAACATCAACCGCATGGTGCACGACATCATCGCCGATCTGGGAGGCTCGATCAGCGCCGAGCATGGCATCGGCCAGGCGCGACTGGCGGAGCTTGAGCACTACAAGGGGGCGACCGAACTTGGCCTCATGCGGACCATCAAGCAGGCACTCGACCCGCAAGGCATTATGAACCCCGGCAAGATGCTCAGCGCATGACGTCGGCGGTTCTGCAGCCACCGCCGCGCGTCGAAGGCTCTGCCTTGGCAGGCGCTGGCAACGGCAGCGGCAGGCAGGAGTGGGCGCAAGCCGTGGGCCGCGCTCGCAAGCTTCGCGCCACGCCTGGCAGCGCGCACCGAGCGCGTCCTGGGCGGGCTCTTGCGTCGCCGCCGGGCCGACCGCTAGGCTGGAAAGCCCCGCGGCAGGCCGCCACCGCAAGCGAGCGGTGCAAACGTTGGCCGCGCGGCTAAGGCCTGGCAGCGAGGAACACGAAATGAGCCCGACGGCCGAGCCGCCGCCGCCGCGACCTGCGCCGGCTCAGTTTGCCGACGTCGAGGCTGCCCGCTCGGCTGCTTCGGCCTTCGATTTGCGCCAATTGCCGGCGGACTTCTTCGCCAATCCTTATCCTTACTATCATGCGTTGCGGGCGCACGCGCCGGTGCACCGCCTGCCCGACGGCAGCTATTTTCTGTCCCGTTATGCCGACTGCGCCACCGTTTACAAGGACGTGGTCTTGTTTTCGTCCGACAAAAAGCGTGAGTTTCGACCCAAGTACGGCGACAGCCTACTCTATCAGCATCATACCACCAGCCTCGTCTTCAATGATCCGCCACTGCACACGCGCGTGCGCAGAATAATTGCCGGCGCCTTCACGCCGCGCGCCATCGCCGACCTCGAGCAACCCGTGATCGACCTGGTCGACACCCTGCTCGATCGTCTGGGCCAAAACGGCGGCGGCGATCTCATCGCCGACTTCGCCGCGGCGGTGCCGGTCGAGGTGATCGGCAATCTCCTGGGCGTGCCCAGGCAGGAGCGGGGACCGCTGCGGGACTGGTCGCTTGCAATTCTGGGTGCCCTCGAACCCACGCTGAGCCCCGAACAGCAACTGCGCGGCGAGGGCGCAGTGCACGACTTCCTCGACTACCTTAAAGGCTTGGTCGCCAACCGCCGCGCCAAGCTCGGCGACCCCGAACACGATGTGCTGACGCGGCTGATCGAGGGTGAGCGAAGCGCTGGGAAACTGTCGGAACTTGAACTGTTGCACAATATTATCTTCATCCTGAATGCAGGCCACGAGACCACCACAAACCTGATCGGCAACGGCCTTCACGTTTTGCTCGAGTGGCCGCAGGTCAGAGCTCGGCTGATCGCCAACCCGATGTTGATCCGCTCGGCGGTTGAGGAGATTTTGCGCTTCGAAAGCTCCAATCAGCTCGGCAACCGCGTGACCAGCGCACCGACCGAGCTCGGCGGGGCGGCGTTGCCCGCCGGTAGCTTCCTCACCATCGGTATCGGGGCGGCCAACCGTGACCCAGCCGAGTTCGCCAACCCGGATGTTTTCGACATCGCGCGGGAGCCGAACCGCCACCTGGCGTTTGGCTCGGGTGCCCACGTCTGCGCCGGGCTCAACATCGCGCGCCTCGAGGGCCGCATCGCCATCGGCCGCTTGTTGGCGCGTTTCCCCGGTTATCGATTGGCTGGCGCGCCGGTGCGCGGCCGCCGCGCCCGCTTTCGTGGCTTTTTGGCATTGCCCGCCTGCCTCGCTTGACGCAGCGTCCGCCGCCTGGCTGGCGGCGCTGGGCGGAGCCCCATGTGCGCGGCGGGTCCCGAAATTTGCGCATTTGACCAAAGCCCGCGAGGGAGGGCATTAGGACGGTCGGGAAGGGGCGAGGAGATTTCGCCGCCGGGCACATTGGGGAACAAGTTCGATGCTTGAGTACGACTACATCGTGGTCGGCGCCGGTTCTTCTGGCGCCGCCCTGGCGGCCCGCCTGAGCGAAGATGCGCGCAATCGTGTGCTGCTCGTTGAAGCCGGGCGCGCCAGCCACCCCTACTCGCGCTTTCCCATCAGTTTCGGTCTCTTGATCAACGACCCAACTGCCAACTGGCTCTATGCCTCCGAGCCCGAGGCAAACACGGCCAACCGCAGCATTCCCGTTCCGCGCGGCAAGCTGCTCGGCGGGTCGAGCGCAATCAACGGCTTGGTATGGGTACGCGGCCAGCCGCTCGACTACGACACCTGGGCGCAGATGGGCGCCCGCGGCTGGAGCTGGCAGGAGGTGGCGCCGCTGTTTCGACGCATCGAGAACTACGAGAAGGGTGCCGCCAATGGCCGTGGCGTCGGCGGTCCGTTGCGCGTGTCGGAGGTGCCCGACCAGAACCCGCTCTATGATGCGTTGTTCAAGGCGGCGGTCGCCGCCGGCTACAAGCTCAATGCCGACTACAACGGCGAGGACCAGGAGGGAGTGGTCAAGACACAGGCCAGCATCTGGCGCGGGCAGCGCATGAGCGTCGCTCACTGCTACCTCAAGCCGGCGATGAGGCGACCGAATTTACACATCGTGACCGATGCCCCATCGCGACGGGTGTGCCTCGACGGAAAGCGATGCACCGGCATCACCTATCAGCGGCACGGCAAAACGCTAGAGGCGCGGGCTCGCCGCGAAGTAATCCTCTGCGCTGGCGCGGTGGCCACGCCGCAGCTGTTAGAACTGTCAGGCATCGGCAACCCTGAGATCTTGAAAAAGTACGGCATCGACGTAAAGCACGCGCTGCCGGCGGTGGGGGAAAACTTCCGTGATCACCTCAATGCCCGCATCGTCTGGCGCGTGAAGGACCCCCGGGTGTCTTATAATCACAAGGCGCGCGGGCTGCGCGCGGCCAACGAGGTTTTGCGCTATCTCGTCACGCGCGGCGGTTTCTTCAGTTTGCCGTCGGCACCCCTATTGGCCTTTCTCAAGACGCGTCCCGAATTGGCGACGCCCGACGTGCAAATGCACCTCGTGCCCTATGCCATCAAAGATCCAAAACAGCGCAAGCTGCAGGACTTCCCCTCCATGACGGTATCGGTCTATCAGCTACGCCCGGAAAGCCTGGGCTGCATCCACATCCGTTCGGCCGACCCCGAGGAGCAACCGGCAATTCGCTTCAATTTTCTGGCCGACCCCATCGATCAGCGCGCCATGGTCGACGGTTTCCGCCTAATCCGGCGCATCGTCGGCGCCCAACCCTTGGACGCGCTGCGCGGGGAGGAATATTCACCGGGCCGGCAGGTGGAGACGGAGGCGGAGATCTTGGCCTGGATCCGCAATAACTCGCAAACGGCCTATCACCCGATCGGCACCTGCCGGATGGGGCGCGAGCCCAATGCGGTGGTGGATGAACGGCTCAAGGTTTACGGCATCGAGGGTCTGCGCATCGCCGACGCCTCGATCTTTCCCACCATGCCGTCGGGAAATACCAACGCACCCGCAATCATGGTAGGAGAGAAGGCGGCAGACTTGATCCGAGGCACAGCCTGAGCAAGGCCGAGCGGCGGCACGTCGACGCGAGGGCGGCACGTCGACGCGAGATTGAGGTCCCGTGCCACGCCGCCTCGGCTTGCGCCGGGACCAGGACCTCGATCGTCCTTACTCCTTGACCTGATGCACTTCGATGACGTTGCCTTCGGGGTCGTGGAAAAAAATCTGCTGCCAGCCGCGCATGGCCCAAGCGCCATAGTCCGAATAGGGAATCCCCTTATCCTTCAAGCGTTTCTTGAATGCCTCGATATCGTCGGTGCGGAAGGCGATGTGGCCGCGCTCCACCGGGTTAATCGCCTGGCCGGTGCGAAAATTGATGTCCAAATCCTTTTCCGCCAGGTGAAACTGCGTCGTGCCGTCGGTGCGGAAGGCGACCCGGCCGGGGTAGCCGTCCTTGTCGAGGATACGCCCCGCCTCCAGTGACGGCTCCGGTTGAAGATCGAGCACGTCACGGTAAAAGGCATCAAGCGCCGGCACGTTGGTCGAGCACAAGTTGACATGGTGCAGCTTGATCTTCATGGGGTGTTTGGCTCCAGTCTTGTCGGTGGCACCAGTGTAAGCGCGGCCGGCGTGCATCGAAAGCCGCAATTGGGCGCCTGGGTTGGCGCCCGGGTTCAGGCGTAGTTTTCCTGGCGATGGCCGCTTGCTATGACTGCCCAAAATGATTGGGAGCCCCGCGCGTGTCAGACCTAAAGAGCCTCATCCGCACCATTCCGGACTATCCCAAACCGGGTGTCATGTTCCGCGACGTTACCACCCTGTTGGGTGACCCAAAGGGTTTCAAGGCGGCGATCGAGCAGATGGCCGCGCCGTTTGTCGATGCCGGTGTCGAAGGCGTGGCCGGCATCGAGGCGCGCGGCTTTATTTTGGGCGGGGCCATCGCCGATCGGCTCGGCTGCGGTTTCGTGCCCTTCCGCAAAAAAGGCAAGCTGCCCTGGAAGACCATTGGTCAGGAATATACGCTTGAGTATGGCGTCGACATCATCGAGATGCACGAGGATGCCATCGATCGGGGTGAGCGCATCCTGATCGTGGATGACCTGATCGCCACCGGCGGCACGGCGGAGGCGGCGGCCAAGCTCGTCACACGCTCGGGCGGCGAAATCGTCGGGGCGACGTTCGTCATCGACTTGCCGGAGCTTGGCGGCGCCAAGCGGCTTGCAGGGCTCGGCATCAAGTGCCATGCGCTGGTGGCCTTCGAGGGACATTAGGGAGGGGGGAGGGCGAGGGGGAAGGCACGAGCAGAGGGGGGAGGGCACGAGCAGAGGCGGGGGGCACGAGCAGAGGCGGGGAGGGCACGAGCAAAGGCCGGGCGATGCCGCGGTGCCGAACCCGCCCTTGCACCGCCGGCCGATCGGAGGTCTGACGCAAAAAGCTTATCGCCGGCGGCGTCCGGCCCGCGCGCCCTGGCCGCGCTTTGGTCCCGCACGTGAGATGTTGCGGATTGTTGAAGACGCGCCATATAGCGTTGCGCCCGCGCAATTGCTCGGGCGAAGGCGTGCTTGGATCGCCGGGCTCGCCGCGGGCCCTCATGGCGCGCCGCCGGCGTGAGGCAGCACAACACAAGATCGCGGGCGGAGGGTCCCCCTTCGCGGCGATCGGGTTGCAGTCTGGCAGTTAGGGAGGCGTTCGCGCATGAACATCGGCGGCAAGGCCTATCGCACAATTTGGGTCGCGGCGGACGGCTGGTCGGTGGAAATCATCGACCAGACGAAGCTGCCGCACGCGTTCAAGATCGTGGCGCTGAAGACGCTTGCAGATGCCGCGCGTGCCATCAAGACCATGCAGGTCCGCGGCGCCCCGCTGATCGGTGCCACCGCGGCCTATGGCGTATGCCTAGCATTGCGCCACGACAGCTCCGAGGATGCGCTTGCTCACGCCCTCGCGCTGCTCGCCGAGCAGCGTCCAACCGCCGTCAATCTGCGTTGGGCGCTTACAGAGATGCGCACGGCGGTGCGCAACTTACCGCCCGAGCGGCGGGTGGCGGCGGCCTATCGGCGGGCGGCGGAAATCTGTGAGGAGGATGTTGAGACCAATCGGCAGATCGGGCTCAACGGTGCCAAGCTCGTCCATGCCATCGCGGCGCGCAAACCGGTGGGTGAGCGCGTCAACATTCTGACCCACTGCAATGCTGGCTGGCTCGCGTGCGTGGATCGTGGCACCGCCCTGGCACCGATTTACGAGAGCTGGGATGCGGGCGTACCCGTGCATGTGTGGGTGGACGAGACACGCCCCCGCAATCAGGGGGCCGCATTGTCGGCCTATGAGCTTGGCGCACACGGCGTGCCGCACACGATCATCGTTGACAATGCGGGTGGGCATCTCATGCAGCAGGGGTTGGTTGACATCTGCTTTGTCGGCGCCGATCGCGTCACCAGTAACGGCGATGTCGCCAACAAGATTGGCACCTATCTAAAGGCCTTGGCGGCCAAGGACAATGACGTGCCGTTCTACGTGGCGGTGCCGCGCTCCACCATCGACTGGACGCTCAGCAGCGGTGCCGATATTCCAATCGAGGAGCGCAGCGCCGACGAGGTGCTCACCATGACCGGTCGCAGCAGGGACGGACAGGTGCTACCGGTCGAGATCGCGGCTGCCGGCAGCCCCGCGCGCAATGATGCCTTTGACGTGACGCCGGCGCGGCTTGTCACGGGGCTGATCACGGAGCGCGGTATTGCGCCGGCATCGGCGGCTGGCCTGATGCGCCTTTATCCGGAGACCCGAGATAGCGAGGCGTGTTGACGCCGCTTTGCGCTAACCTGCAAGGCGCCTCGCCAGGCGCGGCTTTCGATGCTCGGCGGCCGAGGCCGGCACCCGCCACCGGACGACCCCTCGGGTGCGCCCGCAGGCGCTCGAGGCTAATCGGTTATGCCGCCGCCAAGTGAGCTTGCGGCCGCTGTCCCCCTTTGATTTGGGTACGATGCATGACGCGCCGCGCCGACTGATCAAACGGATCGCGTCGGTGCATAGTCGAGCGATTGTCCCACAACAGCAGATCGCCGACGCGCCATTTGTGCTCATAGCGCAGTTCGGGCCGGTCGATATGTGCCCACAAGGCATCGAGCAGCGCTTCCGACGCCGCCGGGCTCAGCCCCTCGACGTAGGAGTTGCGCCGCCGACCGAGGTAGAGACTGGGGGCTCCTGTCACCGGATGCCGACAGACCGCCGGGTGCCAGGCACCGGGCGCCTGGTGCGGATCGTCGGTGGCCTCAACCCCTTGGCGTAGGAAACCGCCGCTGTTGTAGGTGCCATCGTGCTTGATGTGACGGCCCCGCAACTGTTCCTTCAAGGGCTCGGGAAGCGCCGCCCATGCGGCTTCCATGCCGCAGATCCAGGTATCGCCGCCTTGTGGAGGAATTTCCAAGGCGTAAAGCATGGAGGCGTCGGGCGGCAGCTCCAAATAGCTCATGTCTGTGTGCCACACGGCCTCCCCGGCCCCGAGCGCCCCGATCGGCTGGCCGCCGGCGTCAAGCACGTTGGAGACGACGTAAATGTCGGGGTAACCGGGCGGACTGAGGCGTCCGTGCTCCTGGTTCGGCGGCGGATCGAGCTCGCCAAACCTGCGGCTGAAGCTGAGGAGGTCAGTATCGCCGATCTGCTGGCCGCGGAACAGCAGGGCCGACCGCTGGTGCCAGACTTTGGCAATGTCGGCGAATTCCGCATCACTCAGGCGCCGCAGATCGACCCCCAAGATTTCGGCGCCAACGGCGGGGGTTAAGTTATTCACGGCAACGGCCATGTTCGCCTCTCCCGATCGGGCCTTCGAGCTTTTTTCACTCGACCGCGCTTTGCAGCAAATGACAACGATACCTGCGCAGGCGGCGAACGCAACCCCGCAAGGTCCCGTTGGGGGGATGATTTTGCCGGCTTTTCCCCGCTAGGGGCGCATGGGAAAGGCGCGCAAGCCCGGTGTCCGTAAAGGTTCGGCGAGATCGGCAAACTCGCACAGCAGCCTGCGCGTATCGCGCGGGTCGATGATTTCCTCGACCCAGAACGCTTCGGCCGTGCGGAACGGCGAGCGCAGTTGGTTGAGGCGCGCCTCGATCTCCGCCAGCTTGGCCTGCGGGTCGGGTGCGGCATCGATTTCGGCGCGATAGGCGGCCTCGATCCCGCCTTCGAGCGGCAGCGATCCCCACCAGCCGGACAGCCAGGCATAGCGCAAAGCCAAGCGCCCGGCCGGTACGTGCGCCGCGCCGGCTACGCCGAAGGCGTTGCGCACGATGACCGTGCACCAAGGCACGCTCGATTGATTGATGGCAGCCATGGCACGCACACCATGTCGGATCGTGGCGCTGCGCTCCGCCTCCAAGCCAATCAGAAAACCGGGGCAGTCCGCCAGATACACGACAGGCAAATGGAAGGTCTCGGCCATATCCACGAAGCGCACGATCTTCTGGCAGGCCTCGGCAGTCCACGCACCGCCGTAGTGATACGGATCGCTCGCCAACACCGCCACCGGCAGTCCATCCAGCCGCGCCAGCGCGGTGATGATCGAGCGCCCGAACATACGTCCGACCTCGAACAGGGAGCCCCCATCGACAACCGCCTCGAGGATCGGGCGCATGCGGTAGACCTTGCGCCGGTCGTGCGGGACGACGCTGAAAAGCATTTCCTCGCGCCGATCGGTCGGATCGCTGCGTTCGCCTCGCGCGGCCACGTCATAGGCCGACGCCGGCAGATAGGACAGAAAGCGACGCGCGCATTGAAACGCCTCTGGTTCGGTATCGACGGCGTGATCCACGGCGCCAGCCCGACACTGCACCTCCCAGCCGCCGAGCGCCTGCTTCTCGAGCAGCTGGCCTGCGCGCGCCACCACCGGCGGCCCAGCCACGAACATTGCCGAGGTGCCCTTCGTCATCACCGAATAGTGACTGGCGGCAAGTCGCGCGGCGCCAAGACCGGCCACCGAGCCCAAGCCCAACGCCACCACCGGCACAGTGGACAGCGTCTCGGCAAGCAGTTGAAAACCAATGCTCGACTGGCCGAGCCCGCCCGGCAGGTTGGCTCGACCCGAGGTTTCGATGGTCTTGACCGAGCCGCCGCCGCCGGAACCCTCGATGATGCGCACGATCGGCAGCCGCAGCTGGCCCGCCATGCGTTCCGCCAGGATTGGCTTGGTCGGGATGGTCGCGTCGGCCGACCCCCCGCGCACGGTGAAGTCGTCGCCCACCACGACCACCGGGCGGCCGTCGATGCGCGCGCGGCCCATCACGCAGTTGGAGGGCGTAAGTCCGAGCAAGCCCCCCGCCGCGTCGTACTCGGCCTTGCCGGCGATGGCGCCGATCTCGTGGAAGCTGCCGGCATCGATCAACGCCTCGATGCGCTCGCGCACGGTGAGCCGTCCGCCATCATGTTGGCGGCGCACCTTGTCGGGCCCGCCCATTTCGCGCGCCATGCGCTCGCGCGCCCTGAGCTCGTCGAGCTCCTCCTGCCAATTCATCCTTGTGGCCCTCGGCACATGCTTTTCAATCAACGCCCAGCCATTAGGGCCGCTCTCCTCGGCGTCGACGCCACCCTCGCCCAGCGGCTCGAGGCAGTGCGCGCCGAGGTTGAACCGGGGCGCGGCGGCGCCTGCTTGCCGCCATCGACACGGCGGATGTCGCCGAGCGGCAGCTCGGTACCGATTGCCGCCGCCGGCGCCTGCTGCTCCGCCATAAGCTTCCCCGATTTCATTGATCTTTGTGGCAAGCCTGCAGGGCTGCGCCCGTTGGGTCAAGGCCTTAGGCGACGAGTTCGGGCACCAACCACAAAGGCGGCTCGCCACGCTCGACCCGCTCAACGTTGTCGAAGGCGTTGCGAAAGCGCGCGACATGATTGTCCCAGGTGGGTCCGGCAAAATGCGCGGTGAGAACGACGTTATCGAGTTTGAGCAGCTGGTGGTTCGACGGGGGTGGCTCCTGCCCAAACACGTCGAGCCCGGCGCCGAACAGTTTGCCCGCGCTGAGTGCCTGATAGAGGGCGGTTTCATCGACCACCGGGCCGCGGGCCGTATTGATAAGGATCGCCCGGGACTGCATCAGTGCCAATTCTTCCGCGCCGATCATGGCGCGCGTGGAGCTATTGAGCGGCACGTGCAACGAGACGATGTCTGAGGTCTTCAGCAGCTCCCGCAGCAGGCGGAAACGCACCCCCAGCGCATCCTCGGCATCCTCGCTCAACCGCCTGATGTCGTAGTACTGCACGCGCATGCCGAAGGCCCGCGCCAGCTGTGCCGTCTTTTTGCCGATGGTGCCGAGCCCGACGATGCCAAGCGTCTTGCCATAAAGCTCATACATTCGCGGTGCCGGTCCGTTACCGCGCCAGCGCCCGGCGGCGACATTGCCGTGTTGCCAAATCACCTTGCGCGACACCGCCAGCATCAGCATGAGGCTATGCTCGGCGACCGAGATGGCGTTGGCCCCGCCGTTGTTGCATACGGGAACCTTGGCACGCCGCGCTGCTTCGAGATCGACGTTGTCGTAGCCGGCGCTGAGGAGCTGCACGAGTTTTAGGCGTGGCGCGGCGCGATAGAAGGCATCGGGCATCGCCACATTGGGATAGCACACCATATAATCCATGCTGGCGACGGCAGCCTCGTACTCCGGGGCCGTATGCGAAAGCAACGCTAGTTCGAAACCGCGCGGTGCCAGGTCGCGCGCGATCGCGCCTGCATCGGCCGACGGGGGCACCAGTACAATGTTCGGCATTGATACCTCTCCGGTGGATGGGATCGCTCAGCGGCGAGACCGGAGAGATTATGCACCAACCCCGACGCCAGATGCCAACCCGGTGTCCGCGCAACTCGTCGGCACGAGCCAGGCCCAAATGGGGCCTAGCGGGGACGCCGGCACGGGGCGATGGGTCGGCGCGGGGCTTATAGGCGGGCCGCTCACAGCGGTAAGGGAAGGGTAGGCCGGCCCGTTTGAGAAAAAAGATGGTGCCTGCGCGGTTCAGTTTGCGGAAACAAAAAGCGCGCCCCACTGCCGCGATGGGGGGCGGCAGCGGGGCGGCGAGCGACGATCAGATCGAGCCAACGGCCCGCCTACGCTCAACCGTACACGCAGAAGCGATAGCGCTTCCACCAGTACGGGCTACCGGTTTCCAGGGCGCGCAACTTCAACCAGCGGCAGGAGCCGCCGTAGCCGTAAAAGCCGGGACCGCCACCGATCAGGATGCGCACGCCATGGCGGTGATGATGATGGCCATGCGCAAGCGCGATGGAGGTGAGCGGGCCGGTCAGCAGGACGGCGACGCCGAGGATCAGGGCTGATGCTTTCGAGGCGCTGAGTTTGGACGAGGTCATGACTGCGAACTCCTTTGGGTTTGACGTGTCGGCCAGGGGGGTGCCGATCGCATGCCCGGTAGTCGCGGCAACGCCCAACAGGGTTCAAAGGCAACGAAAAGATTTTTGCACGCAGCCTCGACGGGTGGAAATTTGGCTGGCGCGGTTACTCCAAACCTAACCGCCTCGTGATAGCCTGGCTGGCACCCGTGCTGGCGGCGCGGACGGCAGGGGACGGGCCCAGCATTTTTCACAAACGCATGAACCATTGAGCATGCCGGAGCGACAAGGAATACGAGACGCCGGCGCGGGTGGCGGCGCCATGCATGAAAAGGCGCACGACGCCGAGCTCATGGCGCGTATCGCCGCCCAGGATCAGGCGGCCCTGCGGGGGTTGTATGCGCGACATTGCGCGCGCGTGTTTCGTTTCCTCCTGCGTCTCGTGCGTCAGGAGGCGATCGCCGAGGAGCTAACCAATGAGGTTTTTCTGGAGGTCTGGCGCAAGGCTGGCAGCTTTGAGGGAAAGGCCAGCACGGCCACCTGGCTTTTGGCGATTGCGCACCATCGCGCCGTCAGCGCTCTGCGCCGCCGTAGGGAGGAGAGCTGGGACGAGGCCGAAGCCGCTGAGATCGCCGATGCCAAGGATGGTCCCGAGGTCGAGCTCCAGAAGACCGACAAGGCGGCGATCCTGCGCCGATGCCTCGAGCAGCTGTCGCCCGAGCACCGGGAAGTCATTGATCTCGTTTACTATCACGAGATGTCGATTGGCGCCGTGAGCAGCATTGTTGGCATACCACAGAGTACGGTAAAGACCCGCATGTTTTATGCCCGCAAGCGGATGTCGGAACTATTGAAAGCCGCTGGGGTGGATCGAGATTGGCCATGAACGAGGACAACACCGCGCTCACTGAGCGCGAAGAAATCGAAATGCTGCTGCCCTGGTACGTCGGCGGCAATCTCGATGCGACCGACCACGATCGCGTGGAGCGCTACCTTGCCCAGCATCCCGAGGTCCGCCGTCAGCTCGAGCTCATCCGTGAAGAGCGGCATCAGACCATTCTCGCCAACGAGGCGTTGCCAACGCCGCCGGCGGGGGCCCTGGAGCAATTGATGGCCTCCCTGCCGGGGCGCCGGCCCGGCCTGCTGGCGCGGTTGCGCGCGAGCGAAAACTACCGCAACATCGTCGAACGGTTTGGTCCGCCGGCACCGCGGGCGATACGCTATGCCGCCTGCGCGGCGGTCTGCCTGCTGCTCGTCCAGAGCCTCGCCATCACGGCCCTGCTCGTCAAGGACAATGGCGCTGGTTATCAGACCGCGGCGGGAAAGAGTGACGGGGAGGGTTTAGTCTTCTTGGTCGCCTTCACCGACACGGCTTCGACGGCCGATCTCACCCGGCTATTGCAGGATTTCGATGCCCGCATTAGCGATGGACCGAAGCCGGGTGGCATCTTTCTAGTCAAGGTCCGCGTCAGCGACGCCTCGCCGGCGGCGGCAGAAGCTCTGCAGCGCCGGCTCGCGGCGCGCCGCGATGTTGTGCGCCTGGCGCTACCGGCCAAGGAGTGATTGGTTATGTCTCGCCTTCTGCGCGCCTTCCCCTTGAGCCGCTTCGGATCTCAACGGGCGCTGTTGGCGCTCGGCGCCCTCGGCCTCATCCTCACCGGCGCTACACCGGCGCCGGCCGGACAAGAGCTCGGGCAGGGCTCCTCTTTCTCGTTCAAGCCTGACCGGGGGCACCCCCCGCGCGTGGGTCGCCACCCCGGCGCGACGCGTGCCGGGGGCCTCGAAGGGCGCCATCCTCACAGGTGGGCCAAGCGCATCGGCAAGGCGGGCCGGCCCTACCTGCCCCCGATCGACGCCATCCCCGCTCAACCTGCCGCTGGCGACAATGATTTCGGCAGCCTGCCACATCGCTTAGAGCGCGCCACCACATCCCTTGCCCGATCGCCATCGGTTCCGCGCCAAGTGCTGATCGTGCTGGACCAGGACCAGTCGAGCGAGGTTTCCGCGGCGCTCGCACGCAAGCACCGCCTAGAGCGCAAGCAATCCCAGCTGATGGCCTTGCTCGGCGGTCGCTGCGAACTTTATGAGATACGAGGCAACCGCTCGGCGGCGCAAGTGATGGCCGCCTTGCGGCTGGAGCCGCGGGTTCAGCTGGTGCAGGCCAATTTCCGCTATCGCGCGCAGGCGGCAACCGGCAGCCCACAGGCGGTTTTGCCGCAATACGCCCTGGAGAAGATTGCTTTGCCGCAGGCGCACGAACTGGCGCGCGGTCGCGATGTCGTTGTCGCGGTGATCGATTCTGCCGTCGACCAGGCCCACCCCGACCTCGCCGGCGCGATTTCGCTCGCATTCGACGCCGTCGGAGCACCAGATCGCTCGGTCGGCTTCCATGGCACGGCCGTGGCCGGCATCATTCGCGCGCAAGGCGTGGTTGCAGGGGTGGCGCCGCAAGCCTCGATCCTGGCCGTGCGCGCCTTTTACGTGCGCAATGCTGGCGAGGCGGCGGAAACCACCTCGTGGACATTGCTGCGCGGCATTGAATGGGCCATCGAGAATAAGGCCAATGTTTTGAACTTGAGTTTTGTTGGCCCAAAGGACGATGCGTTGCACCTGGCCCTGCGATCGGCAGCCGCGCGCCGTGTCATTGCCGTTGCCGCGGCCGGCAACAACGGGCCGACGGCGGCGCCCGCCTATCCGGCCGCCTATCCTGAGGTGATCGCCGTCACGGCGGTCGACGCCAAGGATCAGCGCTATGCCCAAGCCAATCGCGGCAGCTACATCGCCTTTGCCGCTCCCGGTGTCGACATCTTGGCCCCCGTCGAGAAGGGCAAGCACTCCTATCTTTCGGGCACCTCTTTCGCCACGGCCTACGTCAGCGGCATCGTTGCCCTGCTGCTCGAGCGCAATCGGGATTTGGATACCGGCGCGGTGGTCGAGCTCATGAGGGAGGGGGCGGAAGATCTAGGCCCGCAGGGCCGTGACGAGGATTTTGGGCTCGGCCGCGTCAATGCCTACGCGTCGCTGAAGGCGCTGGAGCAGATGGGCAGCGATCGTCATCGCTAGGGCAGATCGGGGCGACGGCTTGAGGACGGCAGGGAGGTCGTAAGGTGGAATTCGGCACCATTCTGGTCGAGCGGATTGGTCCCGTCGCGCGCATCACGCTCAATCGTCCCGAGCGCGCCAACGCCTTGAGCCAGGTCATGCTCGCCGAAATCGGCCAAGCCCTAGACACGCTCGAGGCTGATGCTGAGGTGCGCGCCATCATCGTCCGTGGTGCGGGTTCGACGTTTTCGTCCGGCTTCGACCTGAAGGAGCAGATGCAGCGCCGCCCGAGCGGTACGGCGCAGTGGCAGCCGATCTTGCGCAACGATTTCGACACCATCATGCGTTTCTGGCACTCGCCAAAACCGACCATCGCCGCCGTACGCGGGGCGTGCCTCGCCGGCGCCTGTGAGCTGGCGCTTGCCTGCGACATCACGCTCGCGGCGCGCGACGCCTTCTTCGGCGAGCCCGAGCTCAAATTCGGTGCCGGCATCGTCGTCATGATCCTGCCATGGCTGGTGGGACCGAAGGTTGCCAAGGAAATCATCCTGACCGGAGAGGATCGCATTGATGCAGACCGCGCGCTTGCGATCGGCATGATCAATCGGATCGTGCCCGCGGCAGACCTCGAGGAAGCCAGCCTTCGGCTCGCTCGCCACATCGCCGTCATTGATCCCAAATTGGTGAAAGACACCAAGCGCGCCATCAATCGGGCGCTGGAGGCCCAGGGCCTGCTGACGGCGCTTGAGGACGCCCTGGCCATCGATCTTGGCATCGAGGGTGAAGGGTCGGTGGACAAGGTCCGCTTTATGGAGATCGCCCACCGCGACGGCCTGAAGGCGGCCCTGGCCTGGCGCGACGCCCGCTTTCCCAAGGGCTGACCATGACCGCAGAGCTGGCGCGACAATTGCAGACCGCTCTCAAGCAGACTGGCCTCAAGCAGACTGGCCTCAAGCAGACTGGCCTCAAGCAAACGGCCCCTGAGCAAACCCCACCAGCCGCCTTCGGCCGACCGACGCAGGGGCGAACGGCAAGCGCAATCGAGGGTGCCGCCGGCGTGCTCCTGACCGCCGACCAGGTCCAATGCAAAGCGGCGGCGATTGCGCGCGCGCTCGTTGCAAACGACATCGCGCCGGGTGAGCCCGTGCTTTGCCGAATGGCCAACGAACCCCTCGATCTGGCGGCGCTGCTCGGCGTCTGGCTTGCGGGCGGCGTCGCGGTACCCCTGAATTGGGCGGCGACGTCGGCAACTGTGGTGGGCATTCAACAGGCGACGGGTGCGCGTCTCAGCGTGCGGGCCGAACGCGTCGGCTCAATATCGCGGCAGCCGCCGGCGCCGCGCGAACTTCTGCGCGAGGCCGCCCTGATTGTGTTCACATCGGGTAGCACGGGCAAACCGAAGGGCGTCGTGCTGGCGCACCACCGATTGGCGCGAAAGCTGGAGGTCCTCGATCGGTTGCTCAGATTTACCGCCGATGACATCGTCATCGTCCCTCTACAGCTCAGCTTCATCTTCGGCATTTGGGTCAGCCTGCTTTCGATCTTGAGCGGGGCGCAGTTGGTGCTGATGGAGAAGTTCACCGCCGGCGGCCTCGCCAACAAACTGGCCGAAGGCGCCAGCGTCCTGGCCGTCGTCCCCACCATGCTGCGAACGCTGCTGGCGCAATCGCCGCTACCCGCGGCACCCAACCTGCGCAGCCTCTTGAGCGGCGGCGAGAGCCTCGGTCACCAGCTTGCCACCAGCCTCGGCGATGTCTTCCCGCGCACGGAGATTTATGATCTTTACGGGCTGACCGAGACCGGTTCGTGCGATTTCTGTCTCCCGCCACGCGAGTTCGCCGGCGGCTTGGGCTCGATCGGGCGCCCAACGGAGGCGGTGCATTACCGCATCGTCGGTGCCGACGGAGCACCGGTAATGCCCGGCGCGGCCGGCGAGTTGTTGCTCAAGACCCCGTTCGGCATGTTGGGATATCTCGATGATCCCGAGCTCAGCGCCGCCGCCTTCGTCGAGGGATATCTGCGCACGGGCGACCAAGCGAAACTGCGCGCCGACGGCCGGGTCGAGATCGTCGGGCGCCTGAAGGAGATTATCTCGCGGGGCGGCAACAAGATTGCTCCCGCTGAAATCGACGCCCTGCTCATGCGCCATCCGCAGGTAACCGGGGCCTTGTGCGCCGGTGTGACCGATGCCCGCTTGGGCGAAGCGATCGGCGCCATCGTCACCCTGGCACCGGGCGCGACGTTGACAGCCGACGCGCTGCGCCACTGGTCGGCTCAACGGATCGAGAAGTTCAAAGTTCCCGACGTGATCTTGATCCGCAACGCTTTGCCCACGGGCAGCACCGGCAAATTGAGCCGCGCCGCGGTCGCGCGCCTCATTCTGGCGGGCAGCGAGGAGACCGGAACCCCTCCGGCCTAGAACAGGCCCTCGATTTGGCCCTGTTCGTTGAGGCGAATGCTATTGGCGGCTGGCAGGCGCGGCAGGCCAGGCATGGTCATGATCTCGCCCGTAATCACCACGACGAACTCGGCGCCAGCGGAAAGCCGCAGCTCGCGGATCGGTACAATGTGTCCGCTCGGCGCTCCGCGCTTGTTGGGGTCGGTCGAGAACGAATATTGCGTCTTGGCCATGCATACGGGCAGGTGGCCGTAGCCTGCATCCTGTAACTCCTTAAAGCGGGATTCGATCGCCCCGTCGCAGGCGATATCGGCGGCATGGTAGATCTCGGTGGCAATGGTCTTGACCTTGTCGCGCAGGGGCATCGCGTCGGCATAGAGCGGCTTGAATTTTGCTTGTCCGCTGTCAGCGACCTCCACCACCTGCCGCGCCAGTGGCTCGATACCCTTGCCCCCGTCGCCCCAGTGCGTGCACACAAACGCCTTGGTGCCAGCGCTTTCGGCAGCCTGCATCACCACCGCCATTTCGGCGTCGGTATCGGTGATGAAGCGATTGATGGCGACCACGGGCGGCACGCCAAATTTCCGCACATTGTCCAGGTGCCGCTTGAGATTGTCGCAACCCTTGGCGACCGCGGCGGTATTCTCATGCTTGAGTTCGTCCTTGCCGACACCGCCGTGCATTTTGAGGGCGCGCACCGTGGCAACGATCACGGCCGCCGCCGGATTGAGACCCGCCTTGCGGCACTTGATGTCGAAGAACTTCTCGGCGCCGAGGTCGGCGCCGAAGCCGGCTTCGGTGACGACGTAGTCACATAATTTGAGGGCCGTGCGCGTGGCCAGCACCGAGTTGCAGCCGTGCGCGATATTGGCGAATGGCCCGCCATGGATGAACACCGGGTTATTCTCCAGTGTCTGCACCAAGTTTGGCATCAGCGCATCCTTGAGCAGCACGGTCATGGCACCATCGCCTTTAACGTCGGCCGCCTTTACTGGTTTGCGGTCGCGCGTATAGCCCACCACGATGTTGCCGAGCCGCCGCTCGAGATCCTTTAGATCCATCGCCAGGCAGAGAATAGCCATCACCTCGGAAGCCACCGTGATGTCGAATCCGTCCTCGCGTGGGAAGCCATTGGCCACCCCACCCAGCGAATTCACGATGGCGCGTAGCGCGCGGTCGTTCATGTCCATGACGCGTCGCCACGATATGCGCCGGCTGTCGAGACCCGCAGGATTGCCCCAGTAAATGTGGTTGTCGATTAGGGCCGAGAGCAGGTTGTGCGCGGACGTAATGGCGTGGAAATCGCCGGTGAAGTGCAGGTTGATGTCCTCCATCGGCACCACCTGCGCATAACCGCCGCCGGCCGCGCCGCCCTTCATGCCGAAGCATGGTCCAAGCGAGGGTTCGCGTAGGCAGCTCATGGCCTTCTTGCCGATGCGGTTGAGGCCGTCGCCGAGCCCGACCGTCGTCGTCGTCTTGCCCTCGCCGGCGGGCGTTGGGCTGATGGCGGTCACCAGGATCAGCTTGCCGTCGGTGTTCCTTTGCACCGCATTGATGAAATCGAACGAAACCTTGGCTTTGTATGGGCCGTAGTTGAGCAGCGCATCGGCGGGGATGCCGATCTTCTTGCCGACTTCCGCGATCGGCTTCATCTTCGCCTCGCGCGCGATTTCGATATCCGACTTCACGGCCATGACATTCCCTCCACAGAGTTTCGCGCGAGAACTGAAATTTTAGGTGCCCGATTTCGCCGTGGGCCTGGCGAAAACGTCGCCCGCCTTGATGCCGGCCGATGCCGCCCACTCGCTGGCCGCGACCTTCTTGCCGTCGGCACCGCGCACGCGTTTGACCCGGATGGCACCACCGGCGGCGGCGATCGTCATGCCGTTAGCGTCGAGGCTGAGGATCTCCCCCGGCTTGCCGCGCTCGGATATTTTGCTGGCGTCGAAAATATCAACCTTGTGGCCGTTTACCACGCCCCACGCCCCCGGCGCGGGATTTGCGGCGCGAATGAGATTGTAGACTTCGGCCGCGGGCTTGACCCAGTCGATCTCGGCCACGTCCTTCTTGAACCAGCTCTCGTAGGTCTTCTTGCTGTGATCCTGCGCAACCCTGGGTGCCTTGCCGGCGCGCACGAGATCGATGCTTTCCATCATGGCATCGACGCCGAGCGGAAACAGCTTTTTGAAGTAAACGTCACCCAAAGTCTCGTCGGCACCAATCTCGACCGTCTTTTGCAGCAAGATCGGACCTTCATCCAATCCCTCGTCGGGCCAGAAGATCGACAGGCCGGTTTCGGTCCGGCCCATGGCGATCGGCCAGTTGATCGAGGAGGGACCGCGGTGCAGCGGCAAGAGCGAGGGATGATATTGGATGGTACCTAGCTTGGGAGCATCGAGCACCGGTTGGGGCACGAACAGCGTCACGTAGGCCATCACGCACAGGTCGGCATTGGCCGACTTCATGAGTTCGAGAGCCTCCGGCGTTTTCCAGCTCTTGGGCTGGTGCACGGGCAAGCCCTTCTCCTTGGCGAACACCTTGAGGGGATCCTCGGCACGACCCGCCTTGTCGGGCGCGCAGAACACCGCCACCACGTTTTCCTTGCGCTCGAGCAGCTTCTCGAGCACGGCCTTGCCGAAGGCTTCCTGCCCATGCACCACGATCCGCATCACCATGCCTCCGCTCGGTTGACCTCGGCCGCGGTCGCGGCGAGGGTCGGAATAGCTATTCCGCCGCCTGTTTTTTCAGCGCGGCCGTCGCGCCAGCTTGTGCCAGCGCCGCGATCTCATCGGACGAGTAGCCCAATTCGGCGAGCACCTGATCGGTATGCTCGCCCAACAGCGGTGAGCGCTTCACGTCCGCCGGCGACGCCGACAGCTTGATCGGATTGCCGACCGACAAGTAGGTGCCGCGGGTGGGGTGGTCTACCTCGACGATGGTACCGGTCGCGCGCAGCGATTGGTCCTCCGCCAACTCCTTCATGGAGAGGATCGGCCCGCATGGGATGTCGTATTTGTTCAGAATCTCCATGGCCTCGAACTTGCTCTTCGTCATCGTCCACTGTTCGATGCGCCCGAAAATCTCGTTGAGGCGAGGCAGCCGCGCCGCCGGCTTGGCGTAGTCGGGATGCGTCTTCCAGCTCGGTTCACCGATCACATCGCAAATCGCCTCCCAGACGGGCGCCTGCGTGATGAAGTAGATGTAGGCGTTGGGATCGGTCTCCCAGCCTTTGCATTTGAGGATGCGGCCGGGCTGGCCGCCACCGGAGTCGTTGCCCGCACGCGGCACGGCATCGCCGAACGGAATGCCCTCCCCGAATTGGCTGTATTCCGTCAGCGGCCCGTGCGCGAGGCGCTGCTGATCGCGCATCTTCACGCGCGCAAGGTTGAGCACGCCATCCTGCATGGCGCAGGTGACCCGCTGGCCTTTGCCGGTCATGGTGCGGTGATAAAGCGCCGTGACGATGCCGAGCGCCAGATGCAGCCCGGTGCCGCTATCACCGATTTGTGCACCGGTCACCAGCGGCAGTCCATCCCGAAAGCCGGTCGTCGACGCCGCGCCACCGGTGCACTGGGCCACGTTTTCATAGACCTTGCAGTCCTCATAGGGCCCCGGACCGAAGCCCTTCACGGACGCATAGACCATGCGCGGATTGAGCTCCTGGATGCGCTCCCAGGTTAAGCCCATGCGATCGAGCGCACCCGGGGCGAAATTCTCGACCAGCACGTCGCAGGTCTTGACCAGCCGTTCGAGGATCTCCATGCCCTTCTTGTTTTTGCTGTCGATCGTAATCGAACGCTTGTTGTGGTTGAGCATGGTGAAGTAGAGTGAATCTGCACCCTTCACGTCGATCAGTTGGCCGCGCGTGATGTCGCCAATTCCCGGCCGCTCCACTTTGATCACGTCCGCGCCGAACCAGGCCAGCAGTTGCGTGCAGGTCGGACCCGACTGCACGTGCGTGAAATCGAGAATGCGGACGCCTTCGAGTGCCTTACCCATTGCTTGCTCCACTATTTCTTTTTCACCACGCTCTGCGGGTTGAGATTGCCGATGCGGCCGCTTTCGCTGCCGGCGGCCGGATCGATCACCGCGTTGATGAGGGTTGGCTTGCCGCAATCCATCGCCTGGTCGACGGCGCGCTTCAGTTCGTCCGGCGTCGCGGCATGAACGCCGACGCCGCCGAACGCTTCCATCATCTTGTCGTAGCGCGAATTCTTGACGAAGACGGTCGTTGCCGGATCGCCACCGGCCACGTTGGTGTCGGTGCCGCGGTAGATGCCGTTGTTGTTGAAGATGACGACGCAGACCGGCAGGTTGTAGCGGCAGATCGTTTCCACCTCCATGCCGGAAAAACCGAAGGCGCTGTCGCCCTCGACGGCAAGCACGGGCTTTCCGGTTTCAATCGCGGCGGCGATGGCAAAGCCCATGCCAATGCCCATAACGCCCCAGGTGCCGACGTCGAGCCGCTTGCGCGGCTGATACATGTCGATGACGCCGCGCGCCAGATCGAGCGTGTTGGCACCTTCGTTGACGAGGATGGCATCGGGCCGCTCTTTGATGACGGCGCGCAAGGCCCCGAGCGCGGCATGGAAATCCATGGGCGCCGAATTGTTCATGAGCCGCGGCGCCATCTTGGCGACGTTTTCTTCCCGCTTCGCCTTGACGGCGGCGATCCAGTCGGCCGGCGGCGCCGGCCACTTGGCATCGATGCCTTCCAGCAGGGCCGAGATGACAGAGCCGATGTCACCGACCACGGGCGCGACGATCTCGACGTTGCTGTCCATCTCCTTGGGTTCGATGTCGATTTGAATGAACTTCTTCGAACCCGGCGCACCCCAGGACCTACCCTTGCCGTGTGACAACAGCCAATTCAGGCGCGCACCCACCAGCATCACGACGTCGCAGTCCCTGAGCACCGTCGAGCGCGCGGCCCCCGCGCACAGTGGATGCGTGTCGGGCAGCAGCCCCTTCGCCATGCTCATCGGCAGAAACGGGATGCCGGTCTTTTCCACCACCGCGCGGATTTGCTCGTCGGCCTGCGCGTAGGCGGCACCCTTGCCCAGAATAATCAAGGGGCGCTTGGCGCCCTTGAGCACCTCGAGTGCGCGTTTCACGGCCGCCGGGGCGGGGATCTGCGCCGGCGCCGGATCGACGACCTTAACCAGGGATTTCTCGCCCGCTGCCGCATCGATGACTTGCGAGAACAGCTTGGCCGGCAAATCGAGGTAGACGCCCCCTGGCCGACCGGACACGGCGGCGCGAATGGCACGGGCCACACCGATGCCGATATCGGCGGCGTGCAACACGCGAAACGCCGCCTTGCAGAGCGGCTTGGCGATCGCCAGCTGGTCCATTTCTTCGTAGTCACCTTGCTGCAGGTCGACGACCTCGCGCTCGGAGGATCCCGAGATCAGGATCATCGGAAAGCAGTTGGTGGTGGCATTGGCCAGCGCCGTCAGGCCGTTGAGAAAGCCCGGCGCCGATACGGTGAGGCAGATGCCGGGCTGCTTGGTGAGAAAGCCGGCGATCGCCGCCGCATTGCCGGCGTTTTGCTCGTGCCGGAACGACAGCACGCGAATGCCCGCGGCCTGCGCCATGCGGCCAAAGTCCGTAATCGGAATTCCGGGAACACCGTAGATCGTCTTCACACCGTTGAGCTTGAGCGCGTCGATCACGAGGTGAAAGCCGTCGGTCAGCTCCTGCTCGGATTCGACTGCCTTGGCGTCTGCTGCGGACATCACCTGTCCTCCCTCAAAAATTTGCGCTTATTGCGCCCGGTTTCTCGACTAGCCGGGCTGCCATGCCGAGCCGCCCGCGTACATTGGCGCGATTGGCAATGCGGCACCGAAAGGGCTCGGCGTTCGCGGCCTTCATTGCTGCCGCTGCAGCCGCCATGGCTTGTCTCCTCTACTCGGCAGCACATCGGGATCGGCCACCGGCTGTATCCGTCAGTCGAGATTGACGTAACGGTCGACATGATCGCGCAGGCGCAGAGTGTGCTGGCGCACCAATCGCTCCGCCTTTTCGGTATCGCGCGCCTCCAGCGCCGCCACGATTTCCTTATGGTCGACGATCGACCGCTTGGCCCGATCTTGTTCGAAGATCGTTCGTTGCCGGATCGCGCGCATGTGGAAAAAGAGATCGTTGCTCATCTCCACGATCAGCCGGCATTTGCCGAGGCCGATGATGGCTTGATGAAACTTGATATTGGCGTCGGAGTATTCGCCCATCTTGCGGGCGATCTCGTCCTGGGAGAACTGATCGACCAGAGCGTGCAACTGCGCGATCTCATCGCCCGCGGCCTGTTCGGTGGCAAGCCGCGCCGCCATGCTCTCAAGGGCGGCCCAGACCGTGATCATATCGAGGATCTCGGCCTTGGTCTTGCGCACGATAAAGATGCCGCGTCGGGCAACGATGCGCACCAGGCCCTCCTGATCGAGCTGGGCCAGCGCTTCGCGCAGCGGCGTGCGGCTGACGCCGAAGCGCTGCGACAAATCGCGCTCATCGAGGCGCAGCTCGGCCTCGTCGGCGTAGATGTTCATGTTGAGGATTGCCGACTTTAAGGCCTCGTAGGCCCGGGCCTTGAGGCTAATCCCCTCGCCTATGGGAGCGATTTTGAGCTGCGTATCGGCCACGCGCTGCACCCCACCCAACCGGCCGTTTGCCGGTGGTTTCTGGTATACCATACACCACGCCTGTCGCGCCGGACAAGCCGGATGCGCTTAGCAGGAAAATGACTTCTTGCCAACGATTCGCAAATAAATTTCTCATCCGCCGCCACAAACAGGGAGTTGCGTCGTCGGGTTAATTGGCACATGGTATACCAGAAAAAAGGGGCACCTGCGCTCCGGTACCGCGCCAGGTAGACCACCGCACCCAGGAAACGGCCGAGAAAGAGACGCGCCAGTGGACGATATCGCCTCGCTGATGGGTGGCTTCGCAGTCGCGCTCAGCTGGTACAACGTCTTGCTGATGATGATCGGCATTCTGTTGGGCGTCATCATCGGCGTGCTGCCCGGGCTCGGCGGCGCCAACGGCGTAGCAATTCTGCTGCCGCTGACCTTCTCCATGCCGCCGACGTCGGCCATCATCATGCTGTCCTGCATTTATTGGGGGGCATTGTTCGGTGGCGCCATCACCTCGATCCTCTTCAATATTCCGGGCGAACCCTGGTCCGTCGCTACCACCTTCGACGGCCATCCGATGGCCCAGAAAGGCAGGGCCGACGAAGCCTTGACCGCGGCTTTCACCTCGTCATTTGTGGGCGCGCTGTTCGCCGTCATCGTCATCACCTTCCTTGCTCCTCTGGTCGCCAAGTTTGCCTTGCGCTTTGGACCGGCCGAATTCTTTGCCGTGCAGTTTTTGACCTTCGCCAGCTTTATCGGCATGGGCCGAGGCAGCCCCAGCAAAACCATCGCCTCCATGTGCCTTGGTTTCGCGCTGGCCGCCGTCGGGCTCGATAGTGTAACGGGCCAGCTGCGCATGACCTTCGGCTTTACCGATTTGCTGAAAGGCTTCGGCTTCCTGATCGCCGTGATCGGCCTGTTCGGCATTGGCGAAATGCTGAATTCCATCGAGGAAGGCCTGGAATTCAGAGGTGCCGACGGCAAGTTGCGGCTCGATGCGGTGTTGCGAACCTGGGCGCAGTTGCCGCGCTATTGGATCACCTCGCTGCGCAGCTGCCTGATCGGCTGCTGGATGGGCATCACCCCCGGCGGAGCAACACCGGCCTCGTTCATGAGCTACGGCCTGGCCAAGCGCTTTTCCAAGCAGGGTGACGCGTTCGGCAAAGGCACCATCGAGGGGGTGGTTGCGCCCGAGACCGCCGCCCACGCCGCCGGTACCAGCGCGCTGTTGCCCATGCTGACCCTCGGCATTCCCGGCTCGCCCACCGCGGCGGTGCTGCTCGGTGGTCTGCTGATCTGGGGCTTGCAGCCCGGTCCCCTCCTGTTCGTGGAGCAGAAAGACTTTGTTTGGGGGCTAATCGCCAGCATGTATCTCGGCAATATTGCCGGCTTGATCGTGGTGCTGACCTGCGTGCCGCTGTTTGCCGCCATCCTGCGGGTGCCATTCTCGATCATCGCGCCGGCCATCATGGTGATCTGCGCGGTTGGCGCCTACACCGTGAACAATGCCATGTTTGACGTATGGGTGATGGTGGTATTCGGCGTCGTCGGCTACACCTTCAACAAGCTTGGCTATCCGCTCGCCCCGATGGTGCTGGCGCTCGTTCTTGGCGACCAAGCGGAAAGCTCCTTCCGGCAGGCAATGTTGATTTCGCAGGGAAGCGTGACGATCTTTTTCTCAAATGCGCTGGTCGGTACGATCATGGCGCTGGGCCTATTGATGTTGGTGTGGCCACTGTTCGGATCCCTGCTCGGAGCCATGCGCAGCGATCCCCGCAAAGTTGCCGGTTAGGCAAAAACACGAGGAGGAAACGATGTTGCGATACGCCAAGTCAGGACTGGCAAGCGCAAGCGCAGCGGTTGCGCTGCTCGCTGCAGTATCGATGCCGGCCGCGGCGCAAGGTTGGGAGCCGACCAAGCCCGTCGAGTTCATCGTCCCGGCCGGCACCGGCGGCGGCGCCGACCAGATGGCCCGTTTCGTCCAAGGCGTGGTCGCCAAGCACAACCTGATGAAGCAGCCCATGGTGGTGATCAACAAACCCGGCGGCGCTGGTGCGGAGGGCTTCCTCGAGCTCAAGGGGGCCAACAAGGATCCCCACAAGATCGTCATCACGCTTTCAAACCTGTTCACCACCCCGCTCGGGACGGGAGTACCCTTCAATTGGAAAGAATTGACGCCCATCGGCATGCTGGCACTCGATCAGTTCGTGCTGTGGGTGAACAGCGAGACCGAGTTCAAGTCGGCCAAGGACTACATCGAGGCCATCAAGGCCGGCGACGATCGCAAGTTCAAGATGGGCGGCACCGGCTCCAAGCAGGAAGACCAGATCATCACCGTGGCGCTGGAGCGGATCACGGCGCCCCGGAAACTGACGTACGTGCCCTTCAAGGGCGGCGGCGATGTGGCCGTTCAGCTCGTCGGCAAACACATCGACTCCAGCGTCAACAATCCCATCGAGGCGGTTGCCCAGTGGCGGGCCGGATCCCTGCGGCCCTTGTGCCTATTCGACGCCAAACGCTCGACCTACACCGGGAAGGTCACCAAGGACATGGCCTGGTCGGATATTCCCACCTGCAAGGAGGCGGGCATCGACGTTGAGTACCAAATGTTGCGCGGCGTCTTCGGTGCCCCGGGGATTAGCAAGGAGCAGGTCGCCTTCTACGTCGACCTGTTCAAGAAGGTCGCCGCCACTGAGGATTGGAAGGACTACATGGAAAAGGGCGCCTACAATCAAACCATGATGTCGGGCGACCAGTTCGTGACCTGGTTGGAAAGCGCAGAAAAGACGCACCGCGACCTGATGGCGGAGGCTGGCTTCCTGGCCAAAAAATGATGCGTCGACCCCGACCCGAACCCAGGTTCGGGTCGGGGTCTTGGCATGCGGCGAGGATCGGCCCCTGGTCGCTAGACATCGACAGCTAGACATCGACAATGAACGACGCCGGCCACCAGCCAAGCTCAAGTCTCATCAGTAAGCGGACCATGGAAATCGTGGTGGCGCTTTTGTTTTTGGCCGCCGGCGCGGTGGTCATCGGCGACAGCATGCGGCTCGGCGTCGGCTGGGAGTCCGATGGTCCGCAACCCGGCTATTTTCCCTTCTACATCGCCCTTGCCATGTCGGCCGCAAGCCTGGTTAACCTCTATCGCGCCCTGTTCCGGGGGGCGGGGGCCGGCATTCCCTTCGTCAGTCGCTCCGCCTTCCTCAAGATCATCACCGTCCTGGTGCCGTTACTGCTTTACGTCGGGGCCATCGGCTACCTCGGCATCTACGCGGCGAGCGCGATCTATATTGCCCTATTTATGTGGTATTTTGGAAAATACGCGATCTGGAAGGGCGCCTTGGCCGGTTCGATCATAGCCGTTGCCTTGTTTTTTATGTTCGAGCGCTGGTTCCTGGTACCCTTGCCGAAAGGTCCCCTCGAGGCCTGGCTCGGCTACTGAGCGGGGCCTGCATTGGGGGTTGCCGACGGCGGCGATCGCGGCCGATGGCCACGCTTGCGCCGGAGCGTCGGCGAATGGACAAGGATTAACTTGGCGCCCGGCCCAGCGGCGGCCATATATCTCGGGTTTGATGATATGATGGTGGAACCTTACTGGCGAAGGACGGGCGCGTCTATGGCTCGGAAATACGGGTTGGGAAGTGCCGCGGCGGCTTTTTTCGTCCTGCTCGTCTCAACCGAGGTGCCGACTTTTGCCGCGGATGCCGACACCCGCCAGCATGCCGTTTCGCTGGTTGGCGCGCCGAAATTCGGCCCGGATTTCCAGCACTTCGACTGGGTCAATCCGAATGCACCAAAGGGCGGACGCGTGCGCCAATGGGCGCTCGGCAGCTTCGATTCGCTCAATCCCTTCCCCGTCAAGGGTTCGGTGGCGGCCGGGGTCACCCTCATCTACGACCAACTGATGTCGGGAAGCCCCGACGAGGAAACCACCGCCTACGGTCTCATCGCCGAATGGACGACGCATGCGGACGATTACTCCTCGGCAACGTTTCAGCTTCGCCCGGAGGCGCGCTTCCACGATGGCAAGCCAATTACGCCCGAGGACGTGATCTTTTCCCTCGACGCCATCAAGAAGGCTTCTCCCAACTACGCCTTCTATTACAAGAACGTGACAAGGGCCGAAAAAACCGGCGAGCATCAGGTCACCTTCCGATTTGACGTCAAGGGCAACCGCGAGCTGCCGGTGATCGTCGGTGAGCTGCCGATCTTGCCCAAGCACTTCTGGGAAGGCACCGGGGCCAACGGCGAGCCGCGCGACCTCGGCAAATCGACGCTCGAGATCCCGCTTGGTTCCGGCCCCTACCGCATCAAGGAGGTCGACGCCACGCGCTCGATCACCTTTGAGCGCGTCAAGGATTGGTGGGCCAAGGATTTGCCGGTCGCCAAGGGGCAGTGGAACTTCGAGGAGATAAAGTACGTCTATTTCCGTGATCGCGTGCCAGCCTTCGAGGCGTTCAAGTCGGCTCAGCTCGATTTTTGGCGCGAGAGCAGCGCCAAGGCCTGGGCCACCGCCTTCGACTTCGACGCGGTCAAGCGCGGGCTGGTAAAACTCGACACGCTGCCGATCGCCAGCGTTGCGCCAATGCAGGCCTTCGTGTTCAACATTCGCCGGCCGCAGTTCCAGGATGCGCGCGTGCGTCGCGCCTTCAACCTGGCGCTGGATTTCGAGTGGATCAACAAGAACCTGTTCTACGACCAATATATCAGGCTCGGCAGCTACTTCGACAACTCAGAATTGAAAGCGACCGGGCTACCGCAGGGGCGCGAGCTCGCCATCCTTGAAGAAGTTCGTTCGAAGGTTCCCGCGGAGGTCTTCACCACCGAGTGGAAGAATCCCGTCAATGCCTCGCCGCACGATACGCGCAAACACATGTCGGAGGCGGCCAAGCTGCTCGCCGAGGCCGGCTGGAAGGCCAAGGACGGCGTGCTGACCAACAAGGACGGCGTGCAGCTGACGGCCGAGTTCCTGCTGGTGCAGCCCGACTTCGAGCGCATCGTGCTGCCCTTCAAGTCGGCGCTGGAAAAGCTCGGTGTCAAGGCCACCGTGCGCATCGTCGACACATCGCAGTACCAGCGTCGGCGCGACGTGTTCGATTACGACATCCTCGTCGGCAGCTTCCCACAGTCGGTTTCGCCCGGTAACGAGCAGCGCGACTTCTGGGGCTCGGAGGCCGCCGACAGGGAAGGCAGCCGCAACCTGATCGGCATCAAGGACCCTGCGATCGACGCCCTCGTCGACAAGATCATCTTGGCTCCCGACCGGGACAGCCTAGTGGCGGCAACGCGTGCGCTCGATCGCGTGCTGCTCTGGCACCACTACGTCGTGCCGCAATGGCATATGCCTTTCGACCGGCTGGCGATGTGGGACATGTTCGGTCGACCGGGCAAGCTCCCCTCCCGCAATACCTCGTTTCTGCGGGTGTGGTGGTATGACGACGCCGCCGCCAAAAGACTGGCCGACGCCCGCGGTTAACCAACCTCGCCAGGGAGGCGGATCAGCTCATGTCGAAGCGATTGCGCTTCTTTACTTCCGTGGCCTTCTGCGCCTGCCTGTCGACGGCCGCGGCCGCGGACGGCGGCCGGCACGGCTTGTCGGCCTTCGGCGACCTGAAATATCCCGCCGATTTTCCGCATTTCGGCTGGGTGAACCCCGATGCTCCAAAGGGCGGTCGCATCGCCACCATCGGTACCGGCGCGCTCACCACCTTTGACAGCTTCAACAGTTTCATCCTCAAGGGCGACGCGGCGCAGGGTCTTGAGTTGTTATTCGATTCGCTGATGACGCGGGCCACCGATGAGCCCGATGCCGTCTACGGCCTTATCGCACGCAGCGCCGAGCTGGCCGCCGACGGCAAATCGGTCACCTTTCGCTTGCGCCCCGAGGCGAAATTTGCCGATGGCTCGCCGCTCACGGCAGACGACGTCGTCTTTACCTTTACGACCTTGAAGGAAAAGGGCCATCCGAACTATCGCGTCTTGTTGCGGGATGTCGTGGAGGCGCAAGCGCCTGACCCGGCGACCGTGCGCTACGTGTTCACCGGCACGCAGATCCGCGATTTGCCCCTGACGGTTGCCGGTTTGCCGGTTCTGTCCAAGGCCTACTACGCCAGCCGGGACTTTGAACAGACGACGCTCGAACCACCCTTGGGCTCAGGACCCTACCGGCTCGGCGATTTCAAGCAGGGCACCTTCGTCAGCTACCGGCGTCGCCCCGACTATTGGGCAAAGGATCTGCCCGTCACGCGCGGCCGCTTCAACTTCGATGAAGTACGCTACGAATACTATCGCGACCGTACCGCCGCGCTGGAGAGCTTCAAGGCCGGTGCCTACGACCTGCGCGAGGAATTTACCTCGCGCGACTGGGCCACGGGCTACGACGTGCCGGCCGTGCGGCAGGGACGGATCGTGCTGCTGACCTTGCCCGATGAAAACCCCTCCGGCGCGCAAGGCTTCTTCCTCAACACCCGGCGACCGAAGCTCGCCGATGCACGCGTGCGCAGGGCGCTCGACTACGCCTTCGATTTCGAATGGACCAACAAGAATATCTTTTATGGGCTCTACAAACGCACCGAGAGCTTCTTTGAGAACTCCGAGATGAAAGCGTCGGGCAAACCGAGCGCGGCCGAGCTGGCGCTGCTCGAACCGTTCAGGGCTCAGTTGCCCGCCGAGGCGTTTGAAAGTCCCTACACGGCCCCGGTCTCCGACGGCTCGGGCCAGGACCGCAAGTTGCTGCGCGAGGCGGCGCGCCTGTTGAGCGAAGCCGGTTATGAGGTTAAAGGCGGCAAACGGGTCGATGCCCGCGGCGAAGCCTTGAGCCTGGAGTTTCTGATTACCGATCCCGTCAGCGAACGGATCCTGCTCCCTTACGTCAAGAACCTCGAGGCGCTCGGCATTAGCGCCTCCGTGCGCCGCATCGATCCGGCCCAATACGAACGCCGCGTCAAATCGTTCGATTTCGATGTGGTGACGACGCGCTACGTGCTGCGCCTGACGCCCGGCACCGAGATGCGCAACTTTTGGAGCAGTGAGGCGGCCAAGACCGAGGGCAGCTTCAACCTAGCCGGTATCAGCCAGCCGGCGGTCGATGCCTTGATCGCCAAGGCCGTCGAGGCCAAAAGTCGGGAAGAACTGCTGACGGCGACGCGGGCGCTCGATCGCGTGCTGCGGGCTGGACACTACTGGGTTCCGCAATGGTACAAGGCGGCGCACAACATCGCCCACTGGGACAAGTTTCAACGTCCGGCCATCAAACCACGTTATGATCGCGGCATCATCGACAGCTGGTGGTATGATGCTGACAAGGCGGCCAAACTGAAGACAATCAACTGACCCGGCGCGGCACTCAGGTCTGATGGCAAGCTATCTACTGAAACGACTGCTTTTGATCATCCCGACCATGTTCGGGATCATGCTGATCAGCTTTGCCGTCATTCAATTCGCACCGGGCGGACCGGTCGAGCGCGTGATTGCGCAGATCACCGGCACCGACGTTGCCGCCACCGCCCGCATCGGCGGCAGCCAAGGCGACGGCTTGGCCGGGGCCACGAACCGGCAAACCAGCCAAAGTCCTGGCGAGAGCGGCTCCAAGTATCGTGGCGCTCAAGGTCTGGATCCAGACTTTATCCGCCAGCTCGAGAAGCAATTTGGCTTCGACAAGCCCGCTTACGAACGCTTTTTGCTGATGCTCAAGAACTACCTGTTGTTTGATTTCGGCAAGAGCTATTTCCGCGACGTGAGCGTGCTTCAGCTCATCAAGGAGAAGTTGCCGGTCTCGATCTCGCTTGGCCTGTGGATGACGCTCATCACCTATCTGATCTCGATCCCGCTCGGCGTGCGCAAGGCGGTGCACGACGGCGAGAGGTTCGATACCTGGACCTCTGGCGTCCTCGTCATCGGCTATGCCATCCCCGGCTTCCTGTTCGCCGTGTTGCTGCTCGTGCTGTTCGCAGGCGGTTCCTTCTTTCAGTGGTTCCCGTCGCGCGGGCTCACCTCCGATTATTGGAACCAGCTATCATTGATGGGCAAGGTCGCCGACTATGCCTGGCATTTGACCCTGCCGTTGATCGCCATGTCGCTGGGCGCTTTTACGACCATGACCTTTCTCACCCGCAACTCATTTCTGGATGAGATCCGCAAGCAGTACGTCTTGACCGCACAAGCCAAAGGCCTGGGCCAGAGCCAGGTTCTTTACGGCCACGTCTTCCGCAACGCCATGCTGCTGATCATCGCCGGTTTCCCCGGGGCTTTCATTCACGCCTTCTTTTCCGGCGCCCTGCTGATCGAAACCATCTTCTCGCTCGATGGCCTCGGGCTTTTGAGCTTCGAAAGCGTCATCAACCGCGACTATCCGGTGGTTTTTGCCAATATTTACATCTTTGCCCTGCTAGGCTTGGCCATCAATTTGTTGTCCGACTTCATCTACACCTTGGTCGATCCGCGCATTGATTTCGAGACGCGGGAGGTCTGACTCGCTTGGATACACGCGTCGAAGACAAACCGATCGTGAAACCGGGCGAGCCCGCCGAGCCTGCGCCGCCGCCGGTGCCGAGCCATCAGATCGGTCGCGGCTTCCTGCCGCTGCGCTCGATCGCGGCGGGCTTCTCGCTTACCCCGCTCAACCGGCGACGCTGGCACAACTTTAAGGCCAACCGGCGCGGCTACTGGAGCCTCTGGCTGTTTCTTGGACTTTTCCTGTTCAGCCTGTTTGCCGAGGTGATCAGCAACGACAAGCCGATTGTCGCCTACTACAAGGGCGAGTTCTTGTTTCCGGTGTTTGTCGATTACCCTGAATCCAAGTTTGGCGGTTTCCTTGCCGTCACCGACTACAAGGACAAGGTGATCCTCGACGAGCTTAGCGAACACGGCTGGGCCATCTGGCCGCCGATCGGCTATTCGTACAATTCGATCAACAAGGACTATCCACGCATCAAGAATGTGACGGGCCAGTGCCTGGGCTTTCCGGGCCCGCCACCCTGGGCGTCCAGTGCCCAGCTGTGCGACGCTCCCGCCGATCAGTTGGCACGCTATAATGCCATCGGCAATCGCAACTGGCTTGGCACCGACGATCAGGGCCGCGATGTGCTGGCGCGGATGATCTACGGCTTTCGCATCTCCGTGCTGTTCGGGCTGCTGCTCACCATTTTTTCTTCTCTCATCGGCATCACGGCGGGTGCGACGCAGGGTTACTTCGGGGGCCGGGTGGATCTCATATTCCAACGCTTTCTCGAGATCTGGTCGTCGATCCCATCGCTGTTCGTGCTGATCATCGTTTCCTCCGTTCTGGTCCCCGGCTTCTGGACCCTACTGGGCGTGCTCTTGCTATTTCATTGGGTCTATCTGGTCGGCGTCGTACGCGCCGAATTCCTCCGTGGCCGCAATTTTGAATACATCACCGCGGCGCGCGCGCTCGGTCTGTCCAACGGCAAGATCATGTTCAAGCACCTCTTGCCCAACGCGATGGTAGCGACGCTCACCTTCCTTCCCTTCAAGCTGTCGGGCTCGATCACGGCGCTTACCGCGCTGGATTTCCTTGGCCTCGGCTTGCCGCCGGGCTCCCCGTCGCTCGGCGAATTGCTGGCGCAGGGCAAGGCCAACCTGCAGGCGCCGTGGCTCGGCATTACCGCCTTCATCTCGATCGCCGGCCTGCTCAGCCTGCTTATCTTCATCGGCGAGGGCGTGCGCGACGCGCTGGACCCGCGCAAAACCTTTCGGTGAGCGCATGCTGGACCAAGCCCCCCTGGTCGATGTCAGCGACCTGTCGGTGCATTTCCGTTCCGGCGGCCACACCGTACGGGCGGTCGACGGCATCTCCTTCCGCATCGGCAAGGGCGAGACGGTGGCGCTGGTGGGGGAGTCGGGATCCGGCAAGACCGTCTCGGCGCTGTCGATCATGCGCCTGTTGCCTTACCCGGCCGCATCCCATCCATCGGGCGAGATCCGCTTCGCCGGCAAGGATTTGCTGCGCGCCTCCTTGCACGAGATGCGTGAGATCCGCGGCGAGAAGATTTCCATCATTTTTCAAGAACCGATGACCTCGCTCAACCCCCTGCACAGCATCGAAAAGCAGGTCGGCGAAATCATGAAACTGCATCACGGCCTCGATGATAGGACCGTGCGCGGCCGGGTGCTTGAGCTATTGCGCAAGGTCGGCCTGCCTAATCCCGAACAGCGGCTCGGTGCCTTTCCGCACCAGCTGTCGGGGGGACAGCGCCAGCGCGTGATGATCGCCATGGCGCTTGCCAACGAACCCGATCTGTTGATCGCCGATGAGCCCACCACCGCCCTCGACGTCACCATCCAGGCCCAGATTCTGGAACTCCTGAAGTCCCTGCAGGCCGAGCTCGGCATGGCAATGCTGCTGATCACCCACGATCTGGGTGTCGTGCGCAAGATGGCAGAGCGGGTTTACGTGATGAATGCGGGCAAGGTCGTGGAAGCGGGCAAGACCAGTGAAGTGTTCGCGCAGCCCAAGCACGCCTACACGCGCCACCTCATGTCCGCCGAGCCAAAGGGACGGCCGCCGCTGCCCAACCCGAAGGCACCGGTGGTGCTCGAGGCCCAGGACCTGAAGGTGTGGTTTCCCATCAAGCGCGGGCTTTTGCGCCGCACCGTCGATTATATCAAGGCGGTCGACGGACTTTCCCTCAAGGTGCGCGCCGGCGAAACCTTGGGTGTGGTCGGCGAATCGGGGTCGGGAAAAACCACGCTGGGGCTGGCGCTGCTCCGGCTCATTTCCTCGAAGGGGCCGATCGCCTACGTCGGCACCCGCATTGAATGTTTCGATTCGCGTCGCATGCGACCGCTGCGCAAGCAGATGCAGGTCGTGTTCCAGGATCCTTATGGCTCGCTGTCACCGCGGCTCTCGGTCGGCCAAATCATCGAGGAGGGCCTGCTGATCCAAAGCCCCGGCATGAGCTACGACGAGCGGCGAGAACGGGTCGGCGCCGCCCTCGCCGAGGTCGGGCTCGACCCCAACTCGCAGGATCGTTATGCGCACGAGTTTTCCGGCGGTCAACGCCAGCGCATTGCCATCGCCCGCGCCATGGTGCTGGAGCCAAAGTTCGTGCTGCTGGACGAGCCGACCAGCGCCTTGGATATGTCGGTGCAGGCCCAGATTGTTGACCTTTTGCGCGATTTGCAGAAGCGTCACGATCTCGCCTATCTTTTCATCAGCCACGATCTAAAGGTCGTGCGGGCCCTTTCCAACTACATCGTCGTGCTAAAAAGCGGCAAGGTCGTTGAGGAAGGCGCCGCGGCCGAGGTGTTCGAACGACCGCAGGCCGCCTACACCAAGGCCCTACTGGCGGCCGCCTTCGAGCTGACCGTCGCCAATCGTGCAGCGGTTGCCAGCTGAAGCCTGCGGCCGAACCGCCAAACCTGCGCTATCCTTGTCGCACGGGGCGGCAACGAGCGAGGGGAGCGCGATGGCGTTTCTGATTGTGGCGAGCACGCGGGCTAATCTGTTCGCCGCGGAAGCGAGGACGCAAAATCCCGAGCTCGACCTTCGCGTCGCCCCCGAGCTTGGGCGTCCCGCCGACATCGATTACGCCTTGGTGTGGAACCCGCCGCATGGTCTGTTGCGGACGCTGCCCAACCTCAAGCTGATTGTCTCGGTGGGGGCGGGCGTCGACGGTATCCTCAGCGATCCGGAGCTACCCGAGGTGCCGATCGTGCGCTATGTCGATCCCGACCTGACGCGCCGCATGGTCGAGTACGTCGTCTTGCACGTTCTTTTTCACCACCGCCGCATGAGCGAATTTCGCGAGCTGCAGCAGCAACGGCGCTGGGAGTATCTGCCGGAACCGGCCGCCCACGAGGTGCGGGTCGGCATTATGGGGCTCGGCGTGTTGGGCGCGGCCTCCAGCAAGGTTCTGGGTGCGCTCGGCTATCAGGTGCGCGGCTGGAGCCGCGCGCCGAAACGCCTCGAGGCGGTGGCCTGCTACGCCGGTGCCGCGGAGCTCGAGGCCTTTCTCGCTGCAACCGACATCTTGGTCGTGCTGCTGCCGTTGACGCCCGCGACGCGCGGCATCATCGATCGCCGGCTTCTGCGCGGCCTGGCGCGCCAGGGCCGCGCGGCCCAGCTGCCGGGCCCGGTTCTCATCAATGCGGGCCGCGGCGGCCTGCAGGTCGATGCTGATATTGTGGCCGCCCTGGGGGCGGCAGAACTCTACGCCGCCTCGCTCGATGTGTTCGAAACCGAGCCGCTGGCCGAGGCCAGTCCGTTGTGGTCGCACCCACGCGTGGTCATAACCCCGCACAATGCGGCCGAGAGCGTCCCCTCGGCAATCGTGCGCTACGCCTTCGAGCAGGTGCGCCGGCACCGCCTGGGCGAGCCGATCCCCAATTTGGTCGATCCTGGCAGCGGTTATTGAGCCTGCGACTGGCGAAGCCTGGCCGGCCGGCGGCCGCGCCAAGGCAACGGTTGGGTTGCAGGTGCCGCCGGCGGGGTCGCTGCATTGGGCCCGCGCCCGATGCGGCTCAGATGCCGTCACAGCGCGGGCCTTTACGTCCTTGCTAGATTTTGGTTCCGGACCGGCGATATCTGGGGCATAGACATGGGTTGAGCGAGGGAGCCGGCGCCAAGGACCACCGGCTCCGCTCGGACGGTCGATCCAAGGAGCCATGCAATGACCATCGTGCGCCTGAGTAGCCTGGCAATCATTGTCGCGGCGGCGACTGCCCTCGCCGGTGGGGTCATGGCCGGCGCGCCGGCCATGGCGCAAACCAAGCAGGCAGCCCAGAGTAAACCCAGCAAGCCCGCCGCCGGCGCCCAGCACAAGGTGGCGATCCAGGTGAACCAGAACGACAAGGCGGTCATGGATCTGGCTCTCAACAATGCCAAGAACATTGCCGAGTACTTCAAGGCAAAGGGCGAGACCGTCGCCATCGAGCTCGTGGCCTACGGCCCGGGCCTGCACATGCTGCGCAGCGACACCAGTCCGGTCAAAGATCGCATTTCCGTGATGTCGCTGGAGAACCCCAATATGACCTTTGCCGCCTGCGGCAACACGCAGGCAAACCAGGCCAAGGCCGAAAACAAACCGGTGACGCTGATCACCGAGGCCAAAGTTACGCCCTCCGGCGTCGTCAGGTTGATGGAACTACAAAAGCAGGGCTACGCCTACATTCGGCCCTAGGCCCTGATCGGGTCTTTCGGCCCTAACGCCGTCGGCGGAGCGCTGCTGGCCCAACGGGCCAAGCGCGCAGAGGTGCCGAGGTGCCGTCAATGGACCTTGCCGGCGGATCGACCAAGGCGTCACGCTCCAGGGATCGTCGGTGGCGCTTTCGCACTCAAGTGGCTTTAGTGCGCGGGCTGCGCGCGCGGCGCTGGCGCAAAGCTCGAGGTCGGTTTGATCAAGAGAATGGCTGGAAAGGCCAACAGCGTCATCAGCAGCATGAGCTTGAAATCGTTGGCATAGGCAATGATGGCCGCCTGTTGCGTCATGACCTCTTCGAGCAGCGCGCGACCGGTTTCCGTGGTCGGGTCGAGCATTGCCGCGGCGGGATCCGCCAAAGCCTGATTGAAGGGCGTTACGCTCTCGGCCAGCCTGGCGTGCATCAGGATCGTCTTATTGCTCAAATTGGCGACCACCACCGAGACGCCAATCGAGCTGCCAAGGTTGCGGATCAAGGTCCACATCGCGGTGCCTTCCGTGCGCAGCGATGCCGGCAACGTCGCCAAGCCGATGGTATTCAGCGGCACGAACAGGAAGGCAAGGCCGGCGCCCTGCAGCATGCTGGTCCAGACGATGGTCCAGACGTGCGTATCGGGGGAAAAGCCGGTGGTGTAGTAAAGTGAGATCGCGTTGCAGGTCAGACCGGCGGCGATCATCGGGCGTGGACCAATGCGATTGATCGATCGGCCCGCAAACGGCATTGCCAATGCCATGCCGATGCCGCGCATCCCCAACAGCCAGCCGGCCGCTAGGATCGGATACCCCATAATGTTTTGCAGAAAGTTGGCCAACAGCGCCGCGGTCGCGAGCAGCATTACACCGCACACGAACATGAAGGCGAGCCCGAGCACAAAATTTCGGTCCTTGAAAATTTGAATGGGCACGAACGGATGCTCGGTGGTCAGCACGTGCGTCACGAAATAGTAGAATGCCGCCGCCGCAACCGCCGCTTCCAGCACGATCTCGTCGGAGTCAAACCAGCCCAATTGTTCGCCGCGATCGAGCATCAGTTGCAGCGAGCCAATGGCAACGCTGAGCGTGGCGAAGCCGAACCAGTCGAATGGCAGGCTGCGGCTAGGCGTCTGATGCATGAAGGCCATGAGACCGAGGGCCGTGGCGATGCCGAAAGGCAGATTGATGAAGAATACCCATCGCCAGGAATAGGCGTCCGTGAGCCAGCCGCCGAGCGTCGGCCCCATGATCGGCCCAATCATCACCCCCATTCCCCACAGCGACATCGCCCAACCGCGGCGGTCGGGCGGATAGATTTCCAGCATTACGGCCTGCGACAGGGGGACCAGGGCCGCCCCGAACATGCCTTGCAGCACGCGAAACAACACGATCTCCTCGACGCTTTGGGCGATGCCGCAGAGCATCGAGGCCGCCGTGAAACCCGTCGCGCAGGTCACCAACACCTGCTTGATACCAAAGCGGCCGGCCAGCCAGCCGACCGGCGCGGTCATGATCGCGGCCGCGACGATGTAGGAGGTCAGCACCCAGCTGACCTGATCCAGCGTTGCCGAGAGGCTACCCTGCATATAGGGCAGCGCCACATTGGCGATCGTGATATCGAGCGCCTGCATGATGGTGGCCATCATCACAAATACCGTGATGAGCCCACGCTGTAGGGTCGGCGTCAAACCGTGGGAGCCGCGGCCGATCATTCTTCGGGCGCCTCGGCGACCGCACTGGAGCTGAAGAAGGACGCAAATCGGCCGACCCTGCCGGTGTCGATTTCAACCGTCGCGCTCATGCCCGAGCGCAGCCGGCGCAGATCCTGCCCGGCCGCAAATTCGATCCGCACGGGCACCCGCTGCACGATCTTGATCCAGTTGCCGGCGGCGTTCTGCGGCGGAAGTATGGAAAACTGCGCGCCCGTGCCGGGGCTAATGGCGGCGACGACGCCGGTCCAATGCCGCGCCGGAAAGGCATCGACCGTGATGGCCACGGGCTGCCCCGGTCGGACATGGGTGAGGTCGGTTTCCTTTGGGTTGGCGTCGATCCAAACATTGGCGCTATCGATAATGCTGAACACCGCTGCGCCCGCCACCAGATAGCGCCCCATCTGGATGCTGGTAACCTGGGTGGCGATACCGGCAATCGGCGCACGCAGCGTGGTATTTTCGAGATCGCGCCGGGCCCGATCGAGCATGGTTAGCGCCTCGACGTATTGCGGGAACCGCTCGAGGGGCAGCTCAGGATCTCCGAGAAGTTGGATGCGTCCGCCGGCCTCTTCTTGCTGAAGCAGTTCGAGCTGCGCCTTGGTGGCGACCAGCGCTGCCCGCGAACGGTCGACGTCAGAAGGGGTGCTGATGCGATTATTCAACAGCGCCAGCTTGCGGTCATAATCGGACTGGGCCGCGTCCAAAGCTTGGCGTGAGAGTTCGATCCGCCTGCCGGTACTGACGTAGTTGCTTTTGAGGTTTTCGAAGTCCGTCCTGACCCGGGCCAATTTTGCCTGCGCCTCTTGCGCCGCCAAGCGATAGGGAACCGGATCGATGGCGAATAGTTCGTCGCCGCGCTTGAGGAGCTGGCCTTCCTGCACGGCGATGCTCACCACCTTGCCCGATACTTCGGGCGTGATCAGCACCTTTTGCGCACCGATGTAGGCGTTGTCGGTGCTCACGTAGCGGCCGCTGAAGAGATAGAAGGCTAGCGCGAGACAAGCCAGCAAGGCCGGAATGATCAACAGCAGCGTGGCGCGCAGGGTCGGCAGGCGATCGAAGCGGCGCAGGCGGGCAGAAACGCTAGCGGGCATGACGCACCTCGCTGCCGCCGACCAGTGCACCGCGACGCGCGGCGGCGCTGCGAATGTTGCCCTTGAGCGACACTAACCGGCGCAAGAGCTCGGCCACGTCCTGCTCGCTAAAGCTGGCAAGCACATTGGCCGAGATTTCGCGCGCCAGCGGCACCATCTCGATCAGCCTGTCCCGGCCCGCATCGGTGAGGTAGAGGCAATTGGCGCGACGATCGGTCGGGTGCGGGCGGCGCTCCACCAGCCCTTGTTCGCACAGCCGGTCCACCAGCCGTACCAGCGAAATTGGCTGGATCTCCAAGGCTTCGGCCATTTCGGTTTGCATCATGCCCTCATCGCGCTCCAGTCTGGCGAGCACGGCCCACTGGGCGCGGGTCATCCCATGCTCGCGGGCGCGCTGATCGACGTAGGTGCGAAGGGCGCGCGCCACGTCGAGCAGCTCAAACAGGATTTCGCGGCGGGGGTTCAAAGTCCGTTTCATATGCTTATTATAAGCATGCTTATAATCTAGGCGAGGGGACTTTGGGCACCCCTGCTATGTCCGGCGCGACGGCTTGGCGCCTTCCGCGCCGCACCGTCGACGCTTGCGCCCAAGCCCGATCGCCACCCTTGTAAGGCTAGGCGGCACGCCTATCTCACAGACACGAGGACGAGCTAGCGCCGGGGGTGAATATTTCTTTCCATGAAACTGGCGTGCCTGGCCATCGGCGAGGCGGCGCGCTGCATTTGATTTGCCGGCAACGATCGGGGGGCCACACCGCGACCTCTGCCTCGCGCCGGCCGCAATTTGGCCCGCAGGGGAGCGGCGCGGCGCTTGCGGGACTTCGGGAAGCACCATGACCAGGCGTTTGATCATCACCGGCATTGTCGTTGCCGTCCTTTTGGGTGCGCTTGCCGCTTGGCAGTTTGCGGTCAAGCCAATGCTGGTCAAATCTTTCCTCGCGCAAATGGTGCCCCCGCCGGCCACGGTGACGGCGGAAAAGGCGACGCAGGACCAGTGGGTGGAACAGCTGACCTCGATTGGGACCTTGATTGCCTCGCAAGGCGTCGACATTGCCTCCCAGGTGGCCGGCGTCGTGACGGAGATTCCGGTTGAGAGCAGCATGGACGTCGACCAGGGCACCAAGCTGGTGCAGCTCGACATCGCCGTTGAGCTCGCGGACCTGGCCAGCGCCAAAGCCACCCTCGAGGAGGCCGACGTCGCCCACGCGCGCCAGGTCGACCTCATGCAGAAAAAGGTCACTTCCGAGGCAAACCTCGACACCGCGCGCGCCAAGCGCGACACGGCCGCCGCCTCGGTCAAGCGCATCGAAGCGGTGATAGCCCAAAAGGCCATCGTCGCCCCCTTCACGGGGCGCGTCGGTATCCGCAAGGTGGAGAAGGGCCAATACGTGGCAGCGGGCATGGCACTGATTTCGCTGCAGGCGCTCGATCCCATTCGCGTTGATTTTCCCATGCCCGAGCAGACGATCGGCAAGTTGCGGGTCGGCCAAACCATTCAACTCACCGTCGACGCTTACCCCGGCCAAGTGTTCCGGGGCGAGATCCAGTTTCTGGATGCCCGGGTAGCCCAGGAGACACGCACCTTGCTGGTGCGCGGGCTTCTGCGCAACCAGGAGCGCAAGCTGTTGCCCGGCATGTTCGCGAACGTGACCGTGCTCGCCGGCGAGCCGCGCGATGTCGTCACCGTGCCGCGTACGGCGGTAACCTTCTCGCTTTATGGCGACAGCATCTACGTGGCGACGCCGGCGCCGACCAAACAGGGCGAGGCGCAGGCGGCGACAGGCGACAGCTCCCGGCCCCTGATAGCGGAGCGGCGTTTTGTAAAGACCGGCGAAATGCGCGAGGACCGCGTCGCCATTACATCCGGCGTGGCCGCCGGCGAAATGGTGGTGACGACGGGCCAGCTCAAGCTCAATCCCGGCGCAAGTATCCACATCGACAACTCGCAGCCGCTGGTGCGGCCAGAGCCGCGCCCCAAGCAATAAAGGCTGGAGACGATGTCATTCACGGACATTTTTATACGCCGACCAGTGCTTGCCAGCGTCGTGAGCCTGTTGATCCTGCTCGTCGGCCTGGCCTCGGCCTTCAATTTGCCCGTGCGCCAGTTCCCCAAAATCACCAACACCACCATCACCATCACCACGGTCTACCCGGGCGCGAACGCGGACCTGATCAAGGGTTTCATAACCACGCCCATTCAGCAGGCGGTTGCCAGCGCCGAGGGCATCGACACCATGACGTCGTCCTCGCAACAAAACGTCAGCTTGGTCACGCTGAATTTGCGCCTCGACGCCGATCCCGATCGCGCCGTCGCCGACGTGCTTTCCAAAATTCAACAAATTAAGACCGTCCTGCCCCGCGAGTCGCAGGATCCCGTCGTCGTCAAGCAAACCGGCGAGACGACCGCATTGATGTATATGTCCTTCAACAGCAGGGACTTGAGCGGCTCGCAGATTACCGACTACCTCACGCGCGTCGTGCAACCGCGGCTGCAGACCATCAACGGCGTTGCCAATGCACAAATCCTCGGCGGCCAGGTGTTCGCCATGCGGATCTGGCTCAATCCGGACAAAATGGCGGCGCTCGGGGTAACGCCGATCGACATTCGCAACGCGCTTGCCAACAACAACTTCACCACCGCTGCCGGCCAGGTAAAGGGTGACTTCGTCCAGAGCAGCATCAACGCGGAGACCTCGCTCGACAATGCAGCGGCCTTCGGCAAGCTGGTGGTGACCACGCGCGGTGATGCCCTCGTCCGCCTCGACGACGTTGCAACCATCGAGCTGGGTGCCGAAAGCGCCGATTCCTCCTCCGTCTTCGATGGATTGAAGGCCGTCTTCATCGGCATTTTTGCGACGCCCACATCCAATCCGCTGACCGTCATCGGCGACGTGCGCAAGGCCTTTCCGGACATTCAGAAGCAGCTGCCCGCCGCTATGGAGGCTGCCATTGCCTACGATGCAACCAAGTTCATCAACGCCTCAATCTCGGAGGTGCAAAAGACCCTGCTGGAGGCGGCGGCGATCGTCATTTTGGTAATCTTCCTGTTTCTCGGCAATCTGCGCTCCACCCTGATCCCGATCGTCACGATCCCATTGTCCCTGGTTGGGGTGATGTTTGCGCTGCTGGCGCTCGGCTATTCCATCAATCTATTGACCCTGCTGGCGTTGGTGCTGGCGATTGGGCTCGTGGTCGACGACGCCATCGTCGTCGTCGAGAACATCTATCGGCATATCGAGGAGGGTATGCAGCCGAAGGAAGCGGCGCTGGCGGGTGCGCGCGAAATTGCCGTGCCCGTCATTTCCATGACCATCACGCTGGCGGCGGTATATGCGCCAATCGGATTTGTATCAGGCCTAACGGGTGCGCTGTTTCGCGAGTTCGCCTTTACACTCGCCGGCGCCGTTGTCGTTTCGGGGGTCATCGCCCTGACGCTGTCGCCAATGATGGCCTCCAAATTGCTCAAAGATGGTCACACCGGCGGCGGGCGCTTCGTGCAATTTCTCGACCGCAGCTTCGACCGCATCCGCGACCGCTACCGCAAGCGCTTGCATCGGACGCTCAACTATCGGCCCGTCACGTTGCTGATTTTGGCCGGGGTCATGGCGGCCACCGGCATCATGTACATCAGCAGCCAAAGCGAGCTGGCGCCCGAGGAAGACCAGGGCATTCTCTTCAATATTGTCAAGACGCCGCAGACGGCCAATCTCGACTACCTCGAGCAGGCGACCGGCGAACTGAACAAGATTTTCGCGACCGTGCCCGAGCGGGAACACGTGTTCATCATCAACGGCATGGGCAATAACGTGCACCAGGCCATCGCCGGCATCCTTTTCAAGCCGTGGGAGGAGCGCGAGCGCAGCCAGAAGGAAATTTTGCAGAGCCTGCAGCCAAAGGTTGCCGGCGTGGCCGGCGCCCAGGCGATCTCGTTTGCGTTGCCCTCCCTGCCCGGCTCCGCCGGCGGCGGTCCCCCGGTTCAGTTCGTGATCACGACGACGGCGGACTACCAGCAATTGGCGCAAGTGCTCGCCAATCTGCAGGCCGAAGCGCAAAAGAGCGGACTGTTCATTTTCACCGACTCCGACCTGAAGTTTGAGACGCCTCAAGTCGAATTGAAGATCGACCACGACAAGGCCAACCGGCTCGGCATTACCATGTCCGATATCGGTGGTTCGCTCGCCACCCTGCTCGGCGGCAACTACGTCAACCGTTTCAATCTTTATGGCCGTAGCTATCAGGTCATTCCGCAGGTCCCGCGCCAGTATCGGCTCACCGATGAGTGGCTCAAGCGCTATCAGGTGCGCACTTCGACCGGGACGCTGGTGCCGCTGTCGAGCGTCGTTAGCATCGGTCAGTCGGTACAGCCCAACGCCCTGACGAGCTTCCAGCAGCTGAATTCGGCAACGCTGTCGGGCGTGCCGTTCCCGGGCCGCACCGTGGGCGAGGCCATAAGCTTTCTCCGGTCGACCGCGCAAGCAAAGCTGCCCGAGGGCTTTTCCTACGATTTCCAGGGCGAGAGCCGCCAATACGTGCAGGAGGGCAGCACGCTGGTGATCACCTTCGTCTTTGCCCTCATCATCATCTACTTGGTGCTGGCGGCGCAGTACGAAAGCTTCCGTGATCCGCTCATCATTCTGATCGCCTTACCCACGGCCATGTTCGGCGCCATGATTCCGCTCAATCTCGGGCTCGCCACCATCAACATCTACACGCAGGTGGGTCTGGTTACGCTGATCGGCTTGATCTCCAAGCACGGCATCTTGATGGTCGACTACGCCAACCAGCTGCAGGAGAGCAAAGGCTTCGATCGCCGCCGCGCCATTGAAGAAGCGGCCGCCATTCGCTTGCGGCCGATTCTGATGACGACGGCGGCGATGGTGGTTGGCATGGTACCGCTGTTGATCGCCAGCGGCGCGGGAGCGGCCAGCCGCTACTCGATCGGGCTGGTAATCGCGGCGGGCATGTCGATCGGCACCCTGTTTACGCTGTTCGTCACGCCAGCGGTCTACACCTACGTGGCGCGCGACCATCATGGCGTGCGTGCGCGCATGGCTCCCGCCGAGCGGCGCACAGGCCAGCGTCCCCTGGAAGACGCCGCCGAATAATCGCCGTCCGGTTTGAACTCGGTTAGGGCTTTTATTAAAAAGGGATCGTTAGCAATCGCCGGCCGGATAATGGTGGTTGCGAAGCTCAGCCAGAAGCCGAGCGCGATTGAGGCGAGCAGAAGTCACCTCTTGCAATTCCGCTATCCCCGTCCCAGGGAGGCCACGGAGACGATGATCTCGCAGGCCAAAGGTCAAATGGACTGACCGCGTAACGGACTTCGGCGGTGGCGCTTTGATCAATCGGATGTCCCACCTTCATCGATCCCAGTTTCTCGCAAACGCATCCGCAACCGGGTTCCAACGTTGAGATCAGGTCAGCGGCATGACACAACTCTAGGTCCGAGGGTCGCGCGGGTTAGTTGGGGGGAGCGCAACGGTTGCGCTATGAGACGTGGGTATCAGTTTTGACAAGAACATGAAGATCGCTGGCTACACACCAGCGACGTTCAAGAACGGGCTCCGCGGCTTCATGCGAACTTTGTCCCCTGGTTGCATGATCGATCTGAAGTCGGTGTTCCCTCAACGTCGCGACGGTGCCATCGTTTTCGAAGAATGCTTAGATCGCGGACTCATAGAGGCTCAGGAGGGCTTTAAACTCTCCAAGGTCGGTGAAAGTGTAGTCAGCGGAAGGGCAAAGCCAAGAGCACCCCTAGCGAAGGCTCAAGCACTCCTTAATGACTTTCTTGCGCGCGTTCACTCTCTGAACAATGACAAAGTTGCCGTTCGCTATGTCCAGGAGGTTTGGCTTTTCGGTAGCGTTCTTCGCGGCACCGAAACGGTGGGGGACATCGATCTCGCGCTCGTAACCGAAAGACGTACGCAGTTTCAGGGCGAGCCTGGGTACGAGAAAATGCAAGCCCACCTCAAGAGAGTGTTGGCCGATCGAGAGGACGTCCCGCAAGCGCGGGGAATCCCTTGGTCGGCCGAGCACTGGCTCACAGAACGTGCGTTGTTTGGCCCCAAACGCCACCCGCTGCTCGCGGGCGCCCAGACGGATGTCAGCAACCTCGTAGACTTAGAGGTGCCGTGCCAGTTGATCTACGACCGCTCCAAAGGCGGTCGCATTGAGGCCCCAATTCTGGATCGACATCCAAAGTCGATCGGTCGACGCAATGACATCGATCCTCCGGCTGAGATGCCCGATCTCATGCCGTCTGAGTTTAGGCCAATGGACGCCCGATGGGTCGCGGGCTTTAATGCCTGGGGGCGCGTTTCACCGTACGAAATTTTCCGCGGCTGGAACGATGAGGCCCACGCGCTCTTTCCACGGTACCCTGAGGGTCTCCGCATCGCCGGTATTGACTTCGAGCCACACAAGCCATCTTGGCTACCGAAGCACCTGAAGAAGAGACCGCTTGATGGCCGGAACGCTATCGCACTGATTAATGCAAATGAGTACTGGGGCACTAGCGTTATACTACGGCGCCAAATCGAGCAATCCGAAGTCGGCTGGACCCTCGTCGCGTGGTTCGAGGACCTTGAGCTGTTCCGACGTCGCCGCGTCGAGTTGACGACAGTCCCAGACCTCGCATCTGCGGCGGCTCTTATTCTAGCCGCGGATGCTGAGCGAATGCTGCGGCGGAGTGCAGAAACCGAGGTTCGCCCTCAGGTTCATGTTAGAATTCGGTGCGAGCCATCGGATCCTATTTCAAATGCCGTCTTGGCTCTACTCGAACAGCGGGCTGTTCGCATCGAGCCGGTTGGCTGGACCGGTCCGCCCGCATCTTTATCGCTGACAGGCACGGTTCATTTGAACTGCACTGGCATTGCGTCGGAAAATGGGAGGGTAACCTGACCCCCGGAACTACTCGGGAGTCCCCTCGCTATTGCGCCAAAGAAGCCCCTGCTGAGGCCGGATTGGATCACCAACAGGGTGGCAAGCCCAAAAAAGGCTACGCTGGCTGCGATCAATAGAAAACCTAAGACGCGCACTGGGATCTTTTTTCCCTGCTAGACAGTGAACCGCCGCTAGCACATCGAGCGATGCCGCTGAACCAAACCCAGTTTTCCGCTGAAAACAAACTGAACCTTCCGTAGGCGGATCAAAGTATTTCTCAGGCTGCTTGGCCCCCGACTTCTTGTCGCATCGTTGTCGCACTTACAGGGCGGTACGAGCCGTATCGTTGATATAGAATGCGACAAGAGAGGACATCATGCGACAACCGATCGAATGCATGAAGGCACAATAAGTCCTTTGATTTGATTGGTGCGGACGGAGGGACTCGAACCCTCACGGGGTTACCCCCTCAGGATTTTAAGTCCTGTGTGTCTACCGGTTCCACCACGTCCGCCTATCGCTTGTATCTCCGCCTATCGCTTGTATCATTGACGGCGCTGACCACGGCTGCGGCGCGCACCAGGCCCATCGTTGGCCGAAGATCCGCAGCAGCTGCCGACAACCCTTTTCCAGACAATCCGCTTCGGGCGAGAGCGCCGGTTTGTCAAGCTCTATGGCGCGAAGGCGGCCGTCGCCGCCTCTCGGCCCGCCCCGATCCAGCCATGTCGCGGCCGGTCGTGGCCTTTGCCCTGCGCGCGGCCGCGCAGCGGCGGCGCCGGCACGACGGTCGAATTTGGCGACCGCTTCGGCAAGCCCGTCGCTCGCGGCTGCGCCGGCAATAAATCGATGTTGCGTAAAGGATCGATCGCGACGCATTCCAAGTCACGCTGGCCCAGTCACGCTCGACGCGTTGTTCGCGGCCGCGCCGGCGCGCGATCAAGATCGCCGGTGCGCGGCCGGCACCTCCCAAGCCCCGGGGACCAGGGGTGGTGCACGCCAGGCCATAGGGCGAACATTGGCTCCCCCGATGAAGCCTCCGGATCCGCCCCTGGCGCAAAGCCCTGCCGGTCGGACGGCTCGTTGCCATGACCTCGGCGGCCGCGGACCTTGAGGCGGGCCTGTGATTACTGCTGATCCGAGACGAGGTGCTCGGCCGCGGCATGCCATTGCTCGAGCCCTGCGCGGCCGGCGCTGCCGTAGTTATAGTCGATGCGCACGAGATAGAGACCTTGCGCCGGCGCCACCGGACCGCAGGCCGATCGGCTGCGAGCGCTGAGGGCTGCGGCCAGGTCGCCCGGCGTCCACTTGCCCTCGCCGACCAGCTTGAGTGACCCAACCATCGAGCGCACTTGGTGGTGCAGAAAGGAGCGGGCCGAGGCCTCGATTTCGATCTCATCCCCCAGCCGGCGCAGCTCGAGCCGATCCAGGGTCTTGACGGGAGACTTGGCTTGGCATCCGGCGGCACGAAAGGTTGTGAAGTCGTGGCGGCCGACTAGCGCCGGGGCGGCGGCAGCCATGCGTTCCAGCTGCAATTCCCGCGGCACCCACCAAACCCGGTTACGATTGAGGACGGGCGGCGCGGCGCGCACAAGAATGCGGTAGCGGTAGTGGCGGGCGAGCGCGCTGCGCCTCGCATCGAAGCCGTCGGCGGCAAGGCTGCAGTCGAGGATCGCGATCGGCTCGGGCTTGAGGTGGAAATTGACCGCCGCACGCACGGTAGCGGCCGGCCAGTCCCGTGCCAGATCGAAATGGGCGACCTGCCCCAGCGCGTGTACGCCGGCATCGGTGCGCCCGGCGCCGTTGACGGCGACGCGTTCACCGGTCAGGCGATAAATCGCCTCGGCCAGGCGGCCTTGTACCGATACGCCGACCGCCTGCACCTGCCAGCCGACGAAGGGGGTGCCATCATACTCGATGGTAACACGGTAGCGTGGCATTCTCGCCCTGCAGCGGGCCTGTCCCGGGACATCGCAGTGCCAATCCCCGTCAACTAGCCCTTCCCTCGCCGACCGACAAGCGCTCGATTGCCCGCTGCAAATGGCGGCTTAGGGTTGCGGGCCCCGAAGCGAGCGAAAGCGGCCTTTGTGTCCGGCGCGATCACCCCGCAGGAACCCTCTACCGGGGATGAAGCCGAAGTTGTTGCCACCAAAGTCGGGAACCGCGGCGAAGCCCTCATCATAGTTGTAGTTGTAGTTGGCATTGTAGGTGTTGGACTCGTAGATCCCGAGCGAAAGCGGGGTCTTGCTGCCCGGGTTGATGATGACGCGATCATGCGGCGGCAGCGGCCTGAACACGCGCACTCCCTCTTCCAGCGTCACCGTTGCACCGTAGAAGGGACGCGGCTCGATACGAACGGTGCGGGCCTCCGCACGCGCGGCGGCCGTCGACAGGACAAGGGATGCGGCCAGCGAAAATGCGGCGGCCAAGATGCGCATGGACTTACACCAGACTTACTCGACGTTTCGTATTGGGACTCTAGTGGCTGCAGGCCGACTGCTGTCAGTGATTTCCTCTGCCTTGCTTAATGGGCGTTCACAGCTGTGCGCCGAGGCGCAAGGGGAAGCCGCGCAGGAAGTCGTCGGTCGGCATCGGCCGCTTGCCCGGCCGCTGCACGTGCAGGATTTGGATGGCGCCCCTAGTGCAGGCGACCAAGATCCCGCCCGTTAACCCAATGATGGTGCCGGGCGGGCCGGCGGCATCAACAAGGCGCGCGCGCAAAACCTTGATGCGCTCGCACTGTCGAGCGGCTTGCATCTCCAACCACGCCCCTGGCGCCGGTGACAACCCCCTGATCTGGTTGTGGACCTCCTGCGCCGTTCGCCTGAAATCGATGCGCGCTTCTCGCTTATCGATCTTGCTCGCGTAGGTCACCCCCGCCGTCGACTGCGGCGCGCAAATGAGCCGACCCGTCTCTAAGGCGGTCAGCACCTCCAGCATCAAGCCGGCGCCGCGCGCCGCCAGGAGCACTGCCAACTCGCCGGCGGTCATGTCGGGACCTACGGCCACGCGCTGTTGGAGGCAGATGGGGCCCGTATCCAACCCTGCATTCATACGCATGATCGCGGCCGCGGTCTCTGCGTCGCCGGCCATGATCGTGCGCTGGATCGGTGCCGCCCCGCGCCAGCGCGGCAGGGCGGAAGCGTGCAGATTGAAGCAACCGTGGCGCGGCATTTCCAGGATCGGCCGAGGCAAAAGCAGCCCATAGGCGACGACGACGGCCGCGTCGAGGTTGAGCGCGGCGAAGGCGTCTTGTTCTGGAGCCTGCTTCAGGCTCGCGGGCGCGAACACGGGCAGGCCCGCCTCCGCGGCCTGTCGCTGTATGGGGCTTATTTGCTCGCGCATGCCGCGCCCGGCCGGTCGCGGCGGTTGGGTGTACACGGCGGCCACCTCGTGACCCGCCGCTAAAATGGCGACGAGGGTTGGAACGGCAAATTCGGGAGTGCCCATGAAGGCAATGCGCATCTGCAATCCCGCGTCAGGCACCTGCCCCGGTCTTGGCCAATTTCTTGAACCGGCGGATGATGATGTCGCGCTTGAGCCGCGACAGGTAATCGATGATGAGCTTGCCGTTCAAATGATCGATCTCGTGCTGGATGACGGTCGCCAATAGCCCATCGGCGGCGAGCTCTTGCAGCTTGCCGTTGCGATCGAGGAAGCGCACGGTCAGACTTGCGGGGCGCTCGATCTCAACGCGCTCGTCGGGGATCGAAAGACAGCCCTCTTCGTGGAGCCTCAAATCGGGCCCCACCGCCACGATCTGCGGATTGACCAGGATCAGCGGGGCAGGTGGATCGTCCTCCTTGGCCGCGTCGATGACGATCAGCCGGCGCGGCACCCCGACCTGGACGGCGGCAAGCCCCACGCCCGGCGCGGCATACATCGTCTCCAGCATGTCGTCTGCCAGCTTGCCGAGTTCCGCGTCGATCCGCTCCACGGCTTCGCTCCGCTTGCGCAGCAGTGGGTTGGGCAGGGTGATAATTGGAAGCGTCGCCATCTTGCTCACATAGGCCGGCGCACCATCTGGGTCAATCGCAAGGACCCCGGCAGGGAGCCGCAGCTGGCCCCGACCACTGCGAGCACAGCCGGGCCCGGGACCCGCGCCGCCAGGCGGCTTCGGTCGGCTTCGAAAGTCGGCTTCGATCGGCCCCGAAAGGATTGTTGCCAATGTCCGGTCGGGCGGTCGCGCCGAAGCCCTGGGCACCGGGGCTCAAACGACGAACCAGGCCGTCGCCCGATCGCGGTTAGGTGGACACGCGGCCTGAGGCGCCCGCTTCGGCTCGCGAACGCGGCGCACCGCTGCGCCTGCGCCCCTCGGTGCGCCAGCCGCGACCGGGAATGGCGCTGGCTTGCCGCAAAAGCCGCGCGCCACCTCCTGGCCGCTGCGCGCGGCGTTTGCCCTGGCAAAGCCAATCTGGCAAACAGGGGCGAGGCGATGAGCTGGATCCCGTCCAATGCAACCCCCGCAAACCCCTTTTATCCTCGGCTGGGAGGAATGGGTGGCGCTGCCGGAGCTTAGGCTGCCGGCGATCAAGGCCAAGGTCGATACCGGCGCGCGCACCTCGGCCCTGCACGCCTATTTCGTCGAACCGTGCGGAACCGGGCGCAAGCCCATGGTGCGGTTTGGCGTTCACCCCATTCCTCGCCGCAGCGATGTCGAGGTCATTTGTACGGCATCGGTGGTGGATCGACGCCATGTTGCAAGTTCCAATGGCGAGCGGGAAAACCGCTACGTGATTTCGACCTTGCTCAGCATCGGCGCTCGCCAATGGCCGATCGAGGTGACGCTAACCAACCGCGATACCATGTCCTATCGTATGCTGCTTGGCCGTCAGGCAATCGCCGAGGGCATCCTCGTCGATCCGGCGTCGTCCTTCCGCCAACCGCGCCTTCGCTATGCCCTTTACACGCCGCAGGAACGGTGAGGCCCATGCCGACTGACGCTACCGATCCGGTTCAACTCGCCCAGGCGCTGATCCGCTGCAACAGCGTAACGCCCGCGGAGGGCGGTGCGCTGACGCTTTTGGAAAGCGTGCTAAGGCCGGCGGGCTTCACCTGTCATCGCCTGACAATGCGCGAGCCGGGCACGCCGGACGTGGAAAACCTCTATGCGCGATTGGGCTCGGACGGCCCTCACCTTTGTTTTGCCGGCCATACCGATGTGGTCAATGCCGGCGAGGCGGCGGCCTGGTCGCATCCTCCCTTCGCCGGCGTCGTCGCCGGCGATAAGCTTTATGGCCGCGGTGCCGTCGACATGAAGGGAGGCATCGCTTGCTTCTTGGCCGCGGCGATCGCTCACCTCGAGCAGAATGGCGGGCTTCGTCGTGGTTCGCTGTCCCTGCTGATCACCGGCGACGAGGAATCGGTTGCCATCAACGGCACACGCAAGCTCTTGGATTGGCTCAAGCAACGGCAGGAAAATATCGACGCCTGCCTTGTCGGCGAACCGACCAGCGCCAATACGCTGGGCGATGAAGTAAAAATTGGCCGCCGCGGCTACCTCAACGCCGCGGTCGTCGTACACGGCAAGCAGGGTCATTCCGCCTACGGCGAAAAGGCCGAAAATCCGATCCCGAAGTTGGCCCGCATCATCGATCGTCTCGCCACCGCGGTGCTCGACAGCGGTAGCGAGCACTTTCAGAGGACCAGCGTGGAGCCGACCATCATTTCGGTGCCAAACACGGCCACCAACGTCATACCCGGTACGGCCCGTGCAAACTTCAACATCCGCTACAACGATCTACACACCCGTCAGAGCATCCAAGCCTGGGTTGAGGCGCAGTGCCAGGCCGCCGCCGCCGAAGGCGGCGGCAAATTTTCGCTCGCCTTCGAAGGCAATGGCGATGTGTTCCTCACCAAGCCCGGCCCCCTGGTTGAGATGATGGCGACGGCGGTAGAGGCGATCACCGGCCATAAACCGGCCCTCACCACCAATGGCGGAACCTCCGATGCGCGCTTCATTAAGGACCTGTGCCCCGTGGTCGAGTTCGGCTTGCGCAACGCGACGGCACATCAGATCGACGAGCATGTTCCGATCGCCGATTTGCTGGCCCTGACGGCCATCTACCGCCGCTTTATCGCCCAGTTTTTCGCCTGAGGCCCTCGCGCCGGACCTGCCCGAGGTGCCCCGGCCGGCAGCAGCGCGCAATGGGCCTCGCCCTGCGGCCGCCTTGGCGGCACCCCTGCATCCGTCCGGCTGCCCCAAAGCGCAGGCAAAAAAGCGCAGGCAAACTCAGTTGGCTTGTGCCCCGACGCCATCCTGCTGCGCCAAGACCTGGCCCGCCAGGTAAAGCGAGCCGCAAATCAGAATGCGGATTGGAGCCGCTTCAGCCGCCATCAGCTCAAGGACGGCGCTTTCGACGTCGGCCGCGGGACGCGCCGCAAGGCCCATGTTCGCGGCAACCCTGGCAAGCGCGGTTGCGTCCTGCGCCGCCTCCGTCCCCGCGATGGGCACGGTGCGGACGTGCCGGACCAGGCCGGCGAAGGGGGCAAGAAAGCCGGCGGCATCTTTGCTGTCCAACATGCCGAGTACCAGGCCAACGGGTTTGGGCGCGCGTTCCTCCAGCTCCCCCAGTGTCTGTGCGATGGCCGCGCCACCCGCAGGATTGTGTCCGCCGTCGAGCCATAGCTCGGAACCGTTGTCGACCTGCTGCGCCAAGGGTCCTTTCGCCAGCCGCTGCATGCGTGCAGGCCAGCGGACCTCCACCAGCCCGCGTTCGATGCTCGACGCTTCCCCGAGGCCGAGAGCCTTGAGATGCTGGGCCGCAGCAATCGCCGTGCCCGCATTGACGATCTGATGCTGTCCGATCAAGGCGGGCAGCGGCAGGTCCATCAGCTGCTCGGCGCTTTGATAGATCAGCCGGCCGCGCTGCTCGAACGCCTCGTAATCTTGACCCCAGATCGTCAGCGGCGCGCCAACCGCTTGCGCGCAGGCGGCGATGGCGCCCAAGGCCTCGAACGGTTGCTGCGAGATCACCGCGCGCACGCCCGGCTTGAGGATACCCGCCTTCTCACGGGCGATCTCATCGATCGTCGCCCCCAACCACTCGGTGTGATCCAAGGAAATCGGTGTGATGACGGAGAGCGCCGGGCGCGACACGACGTTGGTGGCGTCGAGCCGTCCGCCCAGCCCAACCTCCAGGATCAGGGCATCGGCCGGATGCTCGGCAAAGGCCAGAAAAGCCGCCGCCGTCGTGATCTCGAAAAAGGTCACGACATCGCCGGCATTGGCGTGCTCGGCCCTCGTCAGATAGTCCACGAGCGCGCCCTCGGCGATCGGTTGAGCCCGGTCGCCGGCCCCCCCGGCTAGCTCGATACGCTCGTGGAAGCGAATGAGATGCGGAGACGTGTAGACGTGAACCCGGCGGCCTGCCGCCTGCAACATCGCCTTCAGGTAGGCCGTCAGCGAGCCTTTACCGTTTGTACCGGCAACATGGATGACGGGCGGCAGGCGGTTTTGCGGATTGCCAAGCTTTTCCAGGAGCCGTTCGATGCGGCCCAGCGACAGATCGATGCGCCGCGGATGCAGCCCCTTTAGCTCTGCCAAGACCTGATCACTCGTGCGCATGCGGCGCCCTTATCATATATCGGTTGCGGCGCAACCCAGGCGTCGGCACGCGGCAATCCCCCCTCCACAGGTTCAACCGTAAGGACTGGGGTGGCGGCCTGCCGACCGTCAGTTGCGGGCGCCGTCACGAGAGCCGGGACGCGGCAGCGGCTTGGCTTCTTGATCGTGCCGCGTGGTCTTGGGACGAACCTCGAAGCGCTCGTTGTCGTCGACGGGCTCCGGCTCCATGGCGTCGGAGCCGCGCGCCAGCGTCTCGATCGTTTGGCCGTCGACGACACTGCCATTGAGATAGCCGCGATCTTCTTGTTTGGCGGCGACCGGCCGCTTTCGCTGGACAACGACCTTTTCCGTCGCCGTCAGCAGGCGGCACAACCGCGCCAAGGTTTCGCGCATTTTGTGGCGATGCACGACCATATCGATCATGCCGTGCGCCAGCAGATACTCGGCCTTTTGAAAGCCTTCGGGGAGCTGCTCGCGGATGGTCTGCTGAATGACGCGCGGACCCGCAAAACAGATCAGCGCACCGGGTTCGGCGATGTGCACGTCGCCCAGCATCGCATAGGAAGCCGTGACGCCGCCGGTCGTCGGATCGGTCAGCACCACCAGGTAGGGCAGACGCGCCTCGCGCAGCTTCTGCACGGCAATCGTGGTGCGCGGCATTTGCATCAGGGAAAGAATGCCCTCCTGCATGCGCGCGCCGCCCGAAGCGGCAAATAGAATAAAGGGCGTCTTAATTTCGACCGCGCGCAACATCCCCGCAATCACCGCCTCGCCCGCGGCCATGCCGAGCGAGCCGGCCATGAAACGAAAGTCCTGGGCGGCTGCCACGACCGGTGAGCCCTCGAGGCTGCCCTCGCCCACCAGCACCGCGTCATCGAGCTCGGTGTCCGCTTTCGCCGTCTTCAGGCGGTCCGTGTAGCGCCGGCCGTCGCGGAACTTGAGGGGGTCCTGCGCCACACCGGCAACCGGCACCCGCTCGTACTGGCCGTCGTCGAACAGATGTTGCAACCTTTGCTGCGCCCCCATGCGCATGTGGTGCTCGGAGCCGGGGATGACGAACTGGTTGGCCTCGAGGTCTTTGTAGAAGACCATCTGTCCCGTATCGGGACACTTCACCCAAAGGTTGTCTGGCAGATCCCGCTTGGTCGTCAGCAGGCTACGGATCTTGGGACGAACGACGTTATTGATCCAGTTCACGCCTGAGTGCTCCTTGGGCACTTCCCGCAGTCTGCGCCTGGGCCACCCCTCCAGTCCACGGCGCCGCGCCGGCTTGAACTGCCATTAGGCGAGGCGCAATGCCCCGGACAGGTTTCTCACCAGATTTAGGACGTCTGGGACCGTATTTCCAGTCGCTTTGCCTTCCCGATCAAGGCTATCGCGGACGGCATTGACCAGGGCGGAGCCGACCACCACCCCGTCGGCGCCGGCTGCAATCAAGCGCGCCTGCCCAGGGGTTTTCACGCCAAAGCCCACCGCAACGGGCAAATCGGTCGATTTTTTGATTCTCGCAACCTGTGCGTGCACCTCGGCCACGTCGGGGGCCGCGGTGCCCGTAATACCCGTGATCGAGACGTAGTAGAGGAACCCCGAGGTGTGCCGGAGCACGACCGGTAAGCGGGCAGCGTCGGTGGTCGGCGTCGCCAGGCGGACGAAATTGAGGCCGCGCTGGAGGGCCGGCAGGCACAGCTCCTGATCGGCCTCCGGCGGCAGGTCGACGACAATAAGCCCGTCCACGCCGGCTGCCACCGCATCGTCCAGGAAGCGCTCGCGCTGGTAGCTGTAAATGGGGTTGTAGTAGCCCATCAGCACGATCGGGGTGTCGTTATCGTGAGCGCGAAAGGATCGTACCACGGCCAAGGTCTTCTGCATGGTCTGGCCGGCGCGCAGGGCGCGCAGGGACGAGGCCTGCACCGCCGGCCCGTCCGCCATTGGGTCGGAAAACGGCATCCCGAGCTCGATCACGTCGGCGCCGGCCGCCGGCAGCCCGAACAGGATCTTTTTGGCGGTGTCGGCATCGGGATCGCCGGCGGTGACGAAGGCGATAAAGCCAGCGCGCCCTTCCTGCTTCAGGGCGGCAAAGCGGCGGTCTAATCTCGAGGGAGCGGACATGGTGCTGACGCTGCCTACACGACCCAGATGGCTTTGCAAGTGCAATTCGCGGCCGCGGCGGCCGCGGAAGGCCGTGCCCAGGGGCCGCGCGGATTGTTCGCACCGCGTGGGCTGGCGCGGCCGGCAAGAGCGCTGACCGCCGGGGCCGATCGGCGCGCAACCTCGCGCCCTCCGAGCTTCGCTACGGATCAAAGCTCCGAGCCCGCGTTTGGCATCGCCGGCTCAAAGCTCGATGCTCAGATGCTCGGCGACGGCAAAAATATCCTTGTCGCCGCGCCCGCACATGTTCATGACCAGAAGGTTGTCGCGCGAAAGCGTCGGCGCCAGTTTGCGCACGAAGGCCAACGCGTGCGCCGGCTCCAACGCCGGAATGATGCCTTCGAGCTTGCTGCACAGCTGAAAGGCGCCTAGCGCTTCACTGTCGGTGGCCGAAACATAGGTGACGCGGCCCGAATCCTTGAGCCAGGCGTGCTCCGGCCCAACCCCGGGATAGTCGAGGCCCGCGGAGATGGAATGGCCCTCAAGGATCTGCCCGTCGGCGTCCTGCAGAAGATAGGTGCGGTTGCCGTGCAGCACGCCGGTGCGTCCGCCGTTCATGGAGGCTGCGTGGCCGTTCGGCACTTCCAAGCCATGTCCCGCCGCCTCGACGCCATAGATCGCCACCGCGTCCTCATCGAGAAATGGATGAAACAAGCCGATGGCATTGGAGCCACCCCCAATGCAGGCCACGAGCGTGTCGGGCAGGCGCCCTTCCTGCTCGCGCATCTGCTCGCGTACCTCGTTGCCGATCACGCACTGAAAGTCGCGCACCATGGCCGGATAAGGATGCGGTCCCGCCGCGGTGCCGATGATGTAGTAGGTGTCGCGAACATTGGCGACCCAATCCCGCAGCGCTTCGTTCATGGCATCCTTGAGCGTGCGCGCGCCCGAGGTCACGGCGTTGACCTTGGCGCCGAGCAGCTTCATGCGAAAAACGTTGGGCTTTTGCCGTTCCACGTCGACGGCACCCATGAAGATCTCACAGGGCAGGCCGAAGCGTGCGCACACGGTCGCCACCGCCACCCCGTGTTGGCCGGCGCCCGTCTCGGCAATAATGCGGGTCTTTCCCATGCGCCTGGCAAGTTGGATCTGGCCCAGGCAATTGTTGATCTTGTGGCTGCCGGTGTGATTGAGTTCATCGCGCTTGAAGTAAATCTTGGCGCCGCCCGTGTCGCCCGCGGCGGCGGCGACTTCGCGCAGGTGTTGGGTCAGCCGTTCGGCGAAGTAGAGGGGGCTTGGCCGGCCGGCGTAGTGGGCATTGAGCTCCGCCAGTTGCCGTCGGAAACTCGGGTCGGCCTTGGCCGCGTCATAGGCGCGCTCGAGCTCGAGGATGAGCGGCATCAGCGTCTCGGCAACAAAGCGGCCGCCGAACAGGCCGAAGAAGCCCTGGTCATCGGGCCCGCCGCGATAGGTGTTGTGCTTGTCGGCCTGGGTTTGCATCTGCCGAGAAAAAACCGCCTCTGATTGATGGTTGCAAGGACCTATAGCACGCCGCGCTGCCGTTGGAACCGCGCCGGCGCGCCGCGTTGGCGCCTTCAGCCCTGCTGCGGCGCCTTGGCGCTGCGAAGGAACCGGGCAATGAGTGCGGGATCCTTCTCTCCGGGTCGGCTTTCGACACCCGAGGAAACATCGACGATGCCGGCGCCGGTGGCGCGGATCGCGGCGGCAACGTTATCGGGCGAAAGGCCGCCCGAGAGCATGTAGGCGACCTTGTCCTTGACGTCGGCCAAAAAATCCCAAGGGAATTGCGCGCCGTTGCCGCCCGGTCGAGTGGCGCCCGCGGGCGCCTTGGCATCAAACAGGATAAGGTCGCAAGACCCGGCGTAGCGCAGCGCCGCCTCCGCATCGCCTGGCGCGGCCACCGGGATGGCCTTCATGACCGGACAGCCGAAGCGCCGCCTGATCTCGGCCACACGCGCGGGCGTCTCGCCGCCATGCAGCTGCAGGATGTCGGGTTCGATGACGTCGACGACGCCGGCGAGGAGGTCGTCGTCGGCATCGACCACAAGGCCCACCACCTTGACGCGGGCGTCGTGCGCCTGCGCCGCCAGCGTGCGAGCCGCCTCCAGCGCCACGGCGCGAGGGCTCGGCGGAAAAAACACGAGGCCTACGTAGTCCGCGCCGCCGGCAAGGGCCGCGTTTAACGCCAGCTCATGTTTGAGCCCGCAGATTTTGACCTTGGTCGTCACGGTTGTCCAACCGGCAGGCGTGCCGGGCCAAATTTGTCGGGCACAACCTAAGCGTCATGGCGGTCCTTGTCCAACCGACGACGCCCGGGGATGATGGGACGGGCTCGGCTGCGGCCAGGCCTTAAGCTTAGCGGCGCGCCGGGGCGAGGGCTGGCGCCGATGTCAGCGACCTGTCACGCTCGCGCACTAGGCGATCCGCCTCCGCCTGCCAGCGCACGGCATCGGAGGCGCGACGCCGCGCCACCCGTCGCCAGCGGCCCTGGGCCATCCAGGCGGCCGTGCCGCCGAGAATGACGCCGACGATCAGCGCCCCCAACACGTAGGCATAGAGCGGCAGCGCCAGCGCGATCACGGGATCGTCGGGGCGGAACGGGTCCAAAATCAGCCGAACGGGTTGGCGGTTGATCACCGCCAAGGTGATGAGCACGATTGCGGCCGGAACGGCCACCAGTAATGAGACGGCGCGACGTAGCACAGCGGCCGTTCCTTTCCCGCTCGCTTGATACCTCATGCTTCGCGACCGCGCCCGCGGCGCGGGAAGGCTTTGCCGGTCCAGCCTTTTTGCTGTCCGGGTCGGGCAGGGCCAAGCCTGCGACACCTCGCCGGCCCGGCCCGCGCGCCAGCGCTGTGACACGAGCGCGCCGGCAATGACGCACGTCAGGTCGACCCGTCAACCGTTGAGGCGTTCGCGCAGGTCTTTGCCCGTCTTGAAAAAGGGAACGAACTTCTCAGCCACCGATACGGTGGCCCCGGTACGCGGATTGCGACCTTGTCGCGGGGCGCGATGCTTGACCGTGAACGCCCCGAAGCCCCTGAGCTCGACCCGGTCACCGCGGGCTAGCGCCTCGACAATTTCGTTGAAGACGACGTTGACGATGCGCTCGATGTCGCGATGGTAAAGGTGGTGATTGGCCGCTGCAATTTTCTGAATGAGCTCGGACTTGATCATGGTTTTGCCTCCCCGCCGCTACTCAAAAGTCTTTGTAATTACTCATGTTTCAGAAGCCTGCCAAATGGAAATGAGCCCGTCAAGGCGCAATCTGCCAAGCGCTCCGTCCCGACTGAGGAGCGCAAACAGGCCCTCGACCGCATCCGGACCGATCAGGGCGCGCAGCACCATTGCGGTTGTGGAACTGAGCAATCCCCAATCGCTTTCCCGCTTTGGCTTCCAGTCCTGCACCTTTAGGCCCTTAGGAATATTGCGTTTCTCCTCAAGCCACTTCACCACCTCGGCCTCGCCGCCGAGTTGATCGACCAGCTTGTAGGAGAGCGCCTCGCGGCCGGAAAACACCCGGCCCTGCTCGAGGCCCGCGACGCTCGCCGTGTCGATGCCCCGCCGGGTCGCCACCAGGCCAACGAACCAGCGTTGCGATTCTGCAACCATCTGTTCGGCAACGCGCTTGCCGACCTCGTCGAGCGGTTGGAAGGGCGAGGGGTTGGCCTTCAGCGGTCCGCTCTTGATCTCGTTCATCTTTACGCCGACCTTGTCCAGCAACTGGGAGACCTCGGCCCATTGAAAGATGACGCCCACCGAGCCGGTGATGCTGTTGCCACGGGCGACGATGTGGTCGGTCGCCAGGCCGACAATGTAGGCGGCGGAGGCTGCCACCGTACCGAACTGGGCAACCACCGGCTTGGTCCGCGCCAAGTCGCGAATCGCCTCGAACAGGGCCTCCCCGCCCGTGGTCGTGCCCCCCGGGCTGTTGACGAACAGGATGACCGCCGCGACGTGCTTGGCCTCGGCGAGCCTTTTCAGCAGCTTGAGCTGATCGCGGTCCTCCGTGATGATGCCTTCAAGGCTGATGCGGGCGATCTGATTGCGTTCGCCAAGCCCGACGCCGTCGGCGGATGAAAAGGCCACCAGGCCGAGCGCGAAGAGCCCCGCCACGATCGCCAGGCCGCGCCAAACGGACAGCCGCCGGCGGAGGCGGCGACGATCGAGTACAGTCTCGGTTTCAAGCGCCATGCGAGCTCTGCCTGCTGAGCGGGACCCCTTTGCTGCCCCTTGGCGCCAGCTTAGGACGCCGGCGCCCATCGTTCAACCAATTGAGCAGCCAGTCAAAAGCCCGGGCGCCGCCGGACCTGTGGATGTGTGCTTTTTTCGGCCGTCGCGCACGGCGCCGGATTGCGCCCGCCTTGGCCGCCGGGGCAACCGGCGCGCGCCGCCATCGGCATTTCGGCGCCTCCCGAGGAAACGCCGAATATCCACGCCAAAGCTCTCGGCGCTAGCCGTTGTCGTCGGCCTTTTTGTCGTCGGCGCTTTCCTTCTTCTTGATCGCCGCCTTGAAAATGTCGCCGAGCGAAGCGCCGCTGTCAGAGGAGCCGTATTGCGCCACCGCCTGCTTCTCCTCGGCGATTTCCAGCGCCTTGATCGAGACCGTGATGCGGCGGCTGTTCTTGTCGATATTGATGATCGCCGCATCGACCTTGTCGCCGACGTTGAAACGCTCCGGCCGCTGCTCCGAGCGGTCTCTCGACAAATCCGAACGCTTGATGAAGGTCGTCATATCGCTGTCGGCAATTTTGACCTCGATGCCGCTGTCCTGGACGGCCAGCACCTCGCAGGTGACCTGGCTGCCCTTCTTCAGCTTGCCGACGCTCTCCATCGGGTCGCCACCGACCTGCTTGATGCCGAGGCTGATGCGTTCCTTTTGCGGATCGACGTCAAGCACCACGGCTTTGACGTTGTCGCCCTTCTTGTAGTCCTTGATGGCCTCGTCGCCCGACCGGTTCCAGTCGAGATCGGAAAGATGCACCATGCCATCGACACCACCATCGAGCCCCACGAACAGGCCGAACTCGGTGATATTGCGGATCGGCCCCTCGATGACGGAGCCTTTGGGATGGGCGGCAAGGAAGCTGTCCCAAGGGTTGTCCTGGGTCTGCTTAAGGCCGAGCGAGATGCGACGCTTCTGCGCATCCACCTCGAGGACCTGGACGTCGACCTGCTGACTGGTCGACACGATCTTGCCGGGATGAATGTTCTTTTTGGTCCAGCTCATCTCGGAAACGTGGATCAGCCCCTCCACGCCCGGTTCCAGTTCAACGAAGGCGCCGTAGTCCGCGATGTTGGTGACGGTACCCTTGAAGCGTGCGCCGACGGGATACTTGGCCTCGATGCCGGCCCAGGGATCGGCCTGCAGCTGCTTCATGCCAAGGCTGATGCGCTGGGTCTCTGGGTTGATGCGCACGATCTGCACCTTGACGGTATCGCCGACGTTGACGATCTCGCTAGGATGATTGACGCGGCGCCACGCCATGTCGGTCACGTGCAAGAGACCGTCGATGCCGCCCAGGTCGATGAAAGCGCCATAGTCGGTGATGTTCTTGACCAAGCCTTCGATCACCTGGCCCTCGGCCAACTTCGAGACGATCTCGGAGCGCTGCTCGGCGCGGGTGGCCTCGAGGATCTCGCGGCGAGACACGACAATGTTGCCGCGACGACGATCCATCTTCAGGATCTTGAACGGCTGGGGCGAATGCATCAGCGGACCAATGTCGCGCACCGGCCGTACATCGACCTGGCTGCCGGGCAGGAAGGCCACGGCGCCATCAAGGTCGACGGTGAACCCACCCTTGACCTTGTTGAAGATGACGCCTTCGACCTGTTCTTTGTTGGTGAATTTTTCCTCCAGCCGCGTCCAGCTCTCCTCGCGGCGGGCCTTCTCGCGCGACAGCACGGCCTCGCCCAGGGCGTTCTCCATGCGCTCGAGATAAACTTCGACGGTGTCGCCCACTTTCAGGTCGGCGGGCTTGCCGGGCAGACCGAACTCGCGCAGGGGGACGCGGCCTTCCATTTTCAGGCCAACGTCGATGACGGCCAGATCCTTTTCGATGGCGGTGACGGTACCCTTCACCACGCTACCCTCGAAGGCATCCTCCTCCGAAAGGGTCTCGTTCAACAGAGCCGCGAAATCCTCGCGCGTGGGGGTCAGATCCTTCGATTCACCGATCGCCGTGCTCATTTAAACTCCTGCTCCATGCCTGCGAGACCTTATGCTCGCCCATCCGAACGCGAAATTGGCACCGCTGCACGGAGCAGCGTATGCCGGGTGCCCATCATGTGAGGTGCCTTTCCGCCGAAGGATCATGTGCCAACCAGATTGCAGCTCACCTGTCAGGTGTGCCGGCGTTGGCCAACCTTCCTTGCAATCGCTCCGACGGCCATCTCGAATGCGGCTTCTATATCCAAATTGCTGGTATCCAGCAAGATCGCGTCGCAGGCGGCACGCATCGGTGCCGAATTGCGCCCCGCGTCGCGCTCATCGCGGCGGCGGATGTCGGCCAGGACGTGGGCGTATTCGACCGCCTCGCCGCGGCCCGCCATTTCCAGCTGCCGGCGCCGGGCCCGGACCTCGGGGGAGGCGGTAACGTAAAGCTTAACGGCGGCTTGCGGACAGACCACGGTGCCGATGTCTCGGCCGTCGAGGACGGCACCCGCCTCGCGCCCGGCGAAGGCGCGCTGCACGCCAAGCAACGCCGCGCGCACCTCCGGAAACTTGGCGACAAGGGAGGCCGCCTCGGCCAGCCCAGGGCCGCGCAGGGAGGGGTCATCCAAGCTCGCCGGGTCGAGCTCGCGTGCCGCCGCGGCGGCCAATTTAGCGTCCTCAAGGCTGCCGCCGCGCCGGCGCACATCGCGGGCCACGGCCCGGTAAAGCAGCCCCGTGTCGAGGTGGGGCAGGCCAAAATGGGCGGCAATCCGCCTCGCCAGCGTGCCCTTGCCGGACGCGGCCGGCCCATCAATGGCGATGATCATCGCCGGACGTCCTCGGGCGCCGCAAAACGCGCACCAAGCCCTTGCATTAGACCGCGAAACTCCGGGAAGCTGGTGGCGATGATGCTCGCATCATCCACCGTCACGGGCCGATCCGCGGCAAGGCCGAGCGTCAGAAAGGCCATGGCGATGCGATGGTCGAGATGGGTCTCGACCGTGCCGCCGCCGGGCACGCCCCGGCCGCCTTCCACATACAGCGCCTCCCCGTCGGATCTGGCCCGCACGCCGTTCGCCTGCAGGCCCGCCACCGTTGCCGCCAGCCGATCGCTCTCCTTTACCTTGAGCTCGGCAAGCCCCGCCATGTGCGTTTCGCCGGCCGCGCAGGCGGCCAGGCAGGCAAGGATCGGATACTCATCGATCATGCTGGGGGCACGTTCTGGCGGCACGCGCACCCCCTTGAGTTTCGCATGGCGCACGGTGATGTCGGCGACGGGCTCACCGCCTTGCTGGCGCTCGTTGTGGAAAACGAGATCGGCCCCCATCTCCCTGACCGTCGTGTAAAAACCGGTGCGGGTGGGATTGGCAAGCACGCCTTGGATACGGATCTCCGAACGCGGCACCATCAGCGCGGCGGCGGCGAGGAAGGCGGCCGAGCTCGGATCGCCCGGCACCTCAACGTTGCGCCCCTCCAGCTCGGCATTGCCCTTCACCGTTATGAGGCGCTTGCCGTCGCGCTCCCCGATCGTCACCTCGCCGCCGAAGTAGGAAACCATGCGCTCGGTATGATCGCGCGTGGTTTCCGGTTCGATCACGCTGGTGGCGCCGGAGGCATGCAAGCCGGCGAGCAAAATGGCAGACTTGATCTGAGCCGAGGCCACCGGCAGCCGGTATTCGAGCGGCAGCAGATCGCCGGTGCCGCGCAAGCTGAGCGGCAACGTTCGCGCGCCATCCACTACCTCGAGCCCCATGCGCACGAGCGGGTCGAGCACGCGTCCCATCGGCCGGCGCGACAGCGAGGCGTCGCCGATCAGGCGGGCCAGGATATCGTTGCCGGCAAGCAAACCCATCATCAGCCGCACGCCGGTGCCCGAATTGCCAAAGTCGAGCGGTGCCTCGGGCTGGGCCAGGCCTCCGACGCCCCGCCCGAGCACCTCCCACGCCCCCCCGGCGCGATGGACGGGGCAGCCCATCGCCGCCAGCACGCGCCCGGTATTGAGCACGTCCTCCCCCTCCAACAGGCCACGGATCAGGGTGCGTCCGCTCGCCAGGGCCCCCAGCATCAGGGCGCGATGGGAAATCGACTTGTCCCCAGGCACGCAAACGCTGCCGCTCAGGGGGCCCGAGCGCAGGGAAACGAGGGGAGAATTAGCCGTTTGCAGCATGTCGGCGGCGGCCTCGACCAGGGGTCCTCGTTGGCGTTGGCGCGGCGACCCCCAAAGCCACGTCATAGAGCAGCGGGTTGCCCCCCTGTCAACAATCGGCAAAGCCCCTATATGAGGGCCTATAATCTTGCTTTTGTCCGGCCGATTTGGTTTTGACACCCCAGCCGGCACGTGGCAATGAACCCCCAAATCCGACAGTCCAGAGGCCTTTTGCATGTCGACGAAAGCCGAGCGCGGCACCAAGCGCACGTGCCAAAACCCCGAATGTGGGTCGCGGTTCTATGATCTTAATCGGGACCCGATCGTTTGCCCGATCTGCCAATCGAGCTATGAAATCGTGGCATCCCCGGTGGCCATGGCCGCCGCCGCGCCAATAGCAGAGACCGCTCGCCGGGCGGCCAAGAAGCCTGCCTATGACGTGGCCGGCATCAAGCCGGACGACGTCCCCGAAGCGGAAGGGGAAGATCTTGCCGTTGTCGAGGGCGAGGACGAAGCGGCCGCGAACGACGATGACGAGACCTTCCTCGAAGAAGAAGAAGAGGACGGCTCGGATATGTCCAACATCATCGGCGGCCCGGTCGCGGAGCCCGACGAGCCGCAATAGGCGCGGGGAAAAGCGGCCGCAAGGGTAAACTGCGCCCGCCGTTGCGGCGAGGCACCCACTTGCACGAAAGCCCGCCGCGGAATACTTAGGCGGGCCGGCAGCCAGGCGGGTGCTGCCGGTTTCCCAATGACACTGGGGCCGTAGCTCAGTTGGGAGAGCGCGTGAATGGCATTCACGAGGTCAGGGGTTCGATCCCCCTCGGCTCCACCATAAAGCCTTTTGTCCGTTTACCTCTGATCAGCGCTGGGCGGTGCCAAGCTGCCCTGACGGGACCACCACCACCCCGGCGCCGGGGCTGGCTAGCGCCCTGCCAACTCCCGACCAGGCCTATCGACGCGCCGCGGCCGCCGATCTCGCCGGAGCGTCCCGCGACGAGGGCGCCGCGGCACGTCGCCCGGCGGGCATGACGCAGGGCGAGCAAACCACATATACTCGAGCAAACCGAGGCAGACACTCGCACACCGCAGGAGGAAGCGCATGAGCCCAAGCAGGCAGGCCAGGGTCACGGGCGCGACGCGCCGCAGCGTTGCCAGCGGCCTTGGGGCCGGCATCGTTGCCACGCTGGCACCCTTCAACATCGCCAGGTCGCAGGCATCCGGCCTCAAGGTCGGCGTCCTGTTGCCACGCTCCGGCGTGCAAGCCGGCATCGGTCAGGACTGCCAGCGCGGGGTCGAGATCGCCTCGAACATTCTAAAGGATATCGGTCTGCCGACGCTCAGCATCATGAACGGGGATACCGAATCCAACGTCGAGACGGCGCGCTCACGGGCCGAGCGCCTGATTGGCGAGGGCGCGCAGCTGCTCGTCGGCGCCTTCGACTCGGGCCAGTCCACGGCGATCGCGCAGGTGGCCGAGCAAAAGGGCATCCCGTTCGTGATCAACATCGCCGCGGCGCCACCCATCACCGAGCAGGGCTACAAGTTCGTGTTTCGCAACTTCCCGACGGCGGGAATGATTCTCGGCGACGCTTTTGCCAATCAGAAGGCGATCTTTGAGGCCACCGGCAAGGCGCCGCAGTCGGTCGTCTTCCTGCACGTCAACGATACCTTCGGGGTGTCGATGCAGAAGGGCATCGACGGCGTCCTGCCGAAGTTCAACATGCCCTACAAGATCCTCGACACCATTGCCTACGATCCGGCCGCCCGCGATCTGTCCGTCGAAGTAGCCAAGGCCAGGGCCACGGGCGCGGAGGCCCTGCTGACGGTCAGTCGTCTTAACGATGCGATTTTGCTCACGCGCGAACTCGTGAAGCAGCGCTGGTCACCGATGGCGATTTTGAGCATGGGGCCCGGGTGGTATGAGGATCAGTACCTAAAGACGCTGGGCAAGCTGGCCGACGATCCGCTGAGCTTTGTGCCGTGGTATGATCCCAACAAGAAATTGAGCAAGCAGCTCGAGGATGCGCTGAGCAAGGCGCACCCCGGCATCAATCTGAACACCAACCACATCTATACCTTCGAAGCCCTGCTGATCGCGGCGGATGCCTATAAGCGAGCCGGCTCGAGCGACCCCAAGACCTTGGCCGATGCCATCCGTGCAACCGATATCACTGACAATGTCAGCATCGGTCCTGGCATCAAGTTCGACGCCAAGGGGCAAAACGACACGCTGAAGAACGCGGCAATCCAGAATCGTGGCGGCAAACTCGTGACGGTGGCGCCGCTGGCCGCGGCGAACGCCAAGACCGTTTGGCCCTTGACCCCATACGACAAGCGCGCTTGATCGTCTTTCAAGCTCTAGCCGCGCCGGCTGGCACCGGAGCGGCTTCTCGCAGGACCGCTGCCGGTGCCCGCAAGCATTTTCTTGAATGTGGCCGTCAGCGGCCTTCTCACCGGCCTGGTCTATGGCCTGATGGCGCTTGGACTATCGGTTATCTTCGGCGTGGTGCGCGTCGTGAACTTTGCCCACGGCGAGATGATGACCATTGCCATGTACATTGCCGTTGCCCTGTTTTCCGCCTACCGCCTCGACCCCCTGCTGATGCTGGTGCCGATTGCTGCCGTCCTGTTTGCGCTTGGCTATGTCATGCAGGCCGGCTTGATCAATCCCTTCATCAATCGCCCGGAGCATAGTCAATTCATGCTGTTGGTGGCCGTGGCGATGATCATGGTCAACGTGTTGCTTGTGATCTTCGGGCCCGATGCACGCAGCGTGCAGACCGCTTATGCCTATGACAGCTTTCAGCTAGGGCCACTGATCGTCGATGCCGCCAAGGTCTATGCCGCCGTTGCGGCGGCGGCGGTCGCCGCGGGCCTATTTGCCTTTTTCCGCTACTCGCTGACCGGCAAGGCCATCCGCGCCTGCGCCGACAACTACCAGGGCGCGCTGGTGGTGGGGCTCGACGTCCGGCGGCTTTACGCGCTCACCTTCGGCCTCGGCGCCGCCTGCGTCGGTGCCGCCGGCTCCATGATGGTGCTGCTGTTGGATGTAACGCCGGCGCTCGGCCCCAGCTACACCCTGCTCGCCTTCGTGATCGTCATCACCGGCGGGCTGGGCTCAATGCCCGGTGCGCTGCTGGGCGGGATGCTGATCGGCATCACGGAGGCGCTCGCCGGACTGCTGTTCACGCCTTCGGCAAAGAGCATGTTCGCCTTCGGCATGCTGGTGCTGGTGCTGCTGTTTCGGCCGCAGGGCATCCTTGGCAAGAGCGCGTTATGAGAGGGCGTTGGCTCGACGGCGCGCCCTCGCACGGCATCATTCTCCTGAGCTTGCTGTTGGCCGCGCTCATCCTGTTCCCCGCTGTTGCCAACGACTACCTGATCACCGTTCTGATTTTGATCTTTTACTTTGCCTACGTCGGACAGGCCTGGAACCTGATGATGGGGTTCGCCGGGCAACTGTCACTTGGCCACGCGCTCTACGTCGGGCTCGGCGCCTACGCGGCCGCTGCGCTCTACGTCCATTTCGGCATCAGTCCGTGGCTCTCGCTTTGGGCCTCGGTCGCGGTCGCGGCGAGCACGGGCGGCCTGATCGGATTTTTGGCCTTTCGCTTCGGCGTGGCCGGCGTCTACTTTGCCATCCTCACCATTGCCTTTGCCGAATTTGCCCGCCTTGCCTTCGACCACTGGTCCTGGGTCGGAGGCTCCGCCGGCTTCTTTTTGCCCGTTGCCAACTATGCCAAGAACGACCTCATCAACCTGCGCGGCAGCCCGACCATGTTCTACTACGTGTTGCTGACGATGACGGTCGGCGCCTTCCTGCTCTGCCACGCGCTGTTGCGCAGTCGCGCCGGTTATTACTGGCTGGCCATCCGCGAGAGCCCCGAGGCGGCCCAGGCGCTGGGCATCAATCTCTTCCGCTACCGCATGTACGTGGTGGTGCTGTCGGCGGCCATGACATCGTTGGGAGGCGTTGTTTTTGCCTTCTACTACAACAATCTGTTTCCGGAACAGGTCTTCCACATCTCGCGTTCGATCGAGCTGATCCTGGCGCCCATCATCGGCGGCATCGGCACCTTGTTCGGACCCATCATCGGCGCCTTCCTGCTGACGGCACTGGCGGAGGGCCTCGACGAGGTCATGCGGGCGGTCGGGCTCGATGTGCCCGGCGTGAAACAAATCTTTTACGGCCTCTGCCTGCTCGGCGTGGTGATGTTCTTGCCCGATGGTGTGTGGCCGCCGCTGGCGAAGGCGTTGCGGCTCGATCGCCGGCGCTCCCAGGGGCAAACCGGGTGCTAGCATGGCGGCCTTGCTGGAAATTGCGGGCATTTCCAAGAGCTTCAGCGGCCTCAAGGCGGTGCAGAACGTGAGCTTCGACGTCCCCGAGGGAGCAATTGTCGGCCTGATTGGCCCCAATGGTGCCGGCAAGACCACCTGCTTCAATCTGGTAGCGGGTGTCTATCGTCCGGAAGTGGGTGAAATCCGCTTGGCGGGCAGGCGCATTGATGGCTGGCGGCCCGATCAGATCTGCCGCGCGGGCCTGGGCCGCACCTTCCAGCTGGTGAAGCCATTTGCCGGTTTGACGGTGATGGAAAACGTCGTCGTTGGCGCGCTCAAGCAGAGCTCCAACGTGCGCGCCGCCAAGGAGATTGCCGCCCGTGTCGTCGCTGAGCTCGGTTTGCAGAGCAAATGCCATGCGCCGGCGGGATCCTTGACGCTGCCCGATCGCAAGCGCTTGGAGGTGGCTCGCGCGCTGGCCACGGCGCCGCGCATTCTGCTGCTCGACGAGGTCATGGCCGGCCTGCGGCCAACCGAGACCGACCGAATGGTGGCGCTCTTCAAGGACCTCAACGCCAGGCTTGGGCTGACGATCCTCATGATCGAACACGTGATGCGCGCGGTGATGGCACTCTCGCGCCACATCGTCGTTCTGCACCACGGGCAGGTCATCGCCGTGGGCGCGCCCGGCGAGGTGACGCGCGATCCGGCCGTGCTCGAATGTTATCTGGGCGAGGACGCGCTGTGATCCTCCAGCTGGAGCAGCTCGACCTCTTTTATGGTGACGCCCAGGCACTGGACGGCGTTTCACTGGCCGCCGAGGAGGGCGAGCTGGTGGCCATCGTCGGGGCGAATGGCGCCGGCAAATCGAGCCTGATCCGCACGATCGCCGGCATGGAGAAGCCGCGCCGGGGGCGCGTTCGCTTTCGCGGCCAGGACATCACCGGCCTGCCCAGCCATTTGATTTGCAATCTCGGCATTGGCCAGGTGGCGGAGGGTCGGCAAATCTTCCCGACGCTTAGCGTGCACGAGAATCTGGAAATGGGTGCGCTGTTACCGCGGGCACGCGGCCGCATGCGGCAAGCCTTGCAGGAGATCTACCGCTCGTTTCCGCGTCTCGACGAGCGTCGCACGCAGCTGGCTGGAACCATGTCGGGTGGGGAGCAGCAGATGCTGGCGATCGCCCGCTGCCTGATGGGCCAGCCCGAGCTCATTATGTTCGATGAGCCTTCGCTCGGACTGGCACCCGCCCTGGTGCAGGATCTGTTCCGGACCATTCGCGCCATCAGCCAGCGCGGCCTCACCGTGATTCTGGTCGAACAGAACGTGGCCGCCTCGCTGAAACTGGCGAGCCGCGCCTATGTGCTCGAGAGCGGGCGTATTGTCACCAGCGGCACCGGCGCGGCGCTGCTCAGCGATGCCCGCGTGCGGCATGCCTATCTTGGCAGCGGCTAGGCGGGCTACTCGGCCGCCTCTAAAGCCGCCGCGGCGGGATTGCGCAGTTGCGCCAGCAAGGCCGCCTCACGGGCTTTGACCGTCTTATAGTTGCGTAGCTTGACGTGGCCAAAACCCTTGATCTCGAGGGGCAGCGAAGCCAGCCGGGTGGCGGTGGCGTGCGTTTGTGGCGACAGGCGCTGGCTCAGCTCATCGAGCAGACTTTCGTAGTCCGCGATCATCTGGCGTTCGAGCTTGCGCTCCTGCGTATATCCGAACGGATCCCAGGCGGTGCCGCGCAGCCGCTTGCCCTTCGCCAACAGCCGGAACACCGGCAGCATCCAGCGGCCGAACTCGATCTTGCGCGGCTCGCCGGTCGCTTTGTCGTGGCGCGCCAGCAGCGGGGGCGCCAGGTGGAAGGAGAGCTTGCCGTGCGTCTCGAATTGCTCGGACAGGGCTTTCTCGAATTGCGCGTCCGTGAATAGGCGCGCGACTTCGTACTCGTCCTTGTAGGCGAGCAGCTTGTGATAGCCGCGGGCGACGGCAGCCGTAAGCCCGCTCAGTCCGGGCGCCAGACCGCGCTCGAGGTCGGCGATTTTCGCAACCTGCTGCCGATAGCGATCGGCCAGCGCCTGGTCCTGGTAGAGGCCGAGCAGGTCGGCGCGATAGGCAATGAGGTCATCGAGCGATTGTGGCTTCGGCTTGGCGAGAGTGGACGGGCCTAGAACGCGCCCCAACGCCGCCGGCTCGTGTGCGGCCAACCTGCCGCAGCGAAAGGCGTTCCGGCTCATCTCAACCGCCGCACCGTTGAGCTCGATCGCCTGCTCAATGGCCTTGGCCCCGATCGGCACCTGTCCGAGCTGATAGGCATAGCCGAGCAGGAACATGTTGGCGGCGATGGAATCCCCGAACAACTTCACCGCCAAGGTGTGCGCATCAATGCCATGCACCGGCGCCTTGCCCGCGCGCGCCTCAATGGCGTGCCGCAGCGCCGCGCCGGGCACCTTCAAGTTGGCATTGCGGGTAAAGTCGGCCGTCGTCATCTCGTAGTCTGAGTAGACCACCGCCGTGTGGTCCGGTTTGATGGTTTCGAGCACCTTGTTGGAGGCGGTCACGATAAGGTCGCAGCCCAAGATGAGATCGGCGCCCGCGACGCCGGCGCGGATGGCATGAATCTGGCCAACGTCGCGGGCAACGCGCATGTGACAGGCCACGGCGCCGCCTTTTTGGGCGAGACCGGTCATGTCGATGGCGCCGAAGCCCTTGCCTTCCAGGTGCGCTGCCTGGCCCAACACGGCCGACAGCGTCACCACCCCGGTGCCCCCGACCCCGGTCACGAGCATGGTGTAGGGCCGGTCGAGCGCGGGCAGCCGCGGCTCGGGCAGGTTGGCCAACATCGGCGCGACACCGGCGTCACCGACCTTGGTCTTGTCGGCCTTGCGCACCTTGGCGCCATGCACGGTCACCAAGCTTGGGCAAAAGCCGTTGAGGCAGGAAAAATCCTTATTGCACGCGGATTGGTCGATTTCGCGCTTGGTGCCGAGCGGGGTCTCCAACGGCAGCACGGCGACGCAGTTCGACTTCACCCCGCAGTCGCCGCAGCCCTCGCACACGGCCGCGTTGATGTACACGCGCTTGTCGGGATCGGGGAACAGGCCGCGCTTGCGCCGGCGCCGCTTTTCGGCGGCGCAGGTTTGATCGTAGATGAGGACCGAGACGCCGGGAACCTCGCGCAGGTCCTGCTGCAGGGCCTGCAGCTCGCGGCGGTGGTAGACCGGCACCGCGTGCGGGATGACGCCGTGGGGATACTTGTGCGGCTCGTCGGTGACCACCACGACCTTGTCGACGCCCTCCGCCAACACCTGCCTGACGATCATGCCAACCGTGATGCCGCCATCCAGGCTTTGCCCACCGGTCATGGCAACCGCATCGTTGTAGAGGATCTTGAACGTCATATTCACGCCCGCGGCGCGCGCGGCACGGATGGCCAGGCTACCGGAATGGATGTAGGTGCCATCGCCCAAGTTTTGGAACACGTGCTTGGTGTTGGAGAACGGCGCCTCGCCGATCCAATTGGCCCCTTCACCTCCCATCTGGGTGAAGCCTTCGGTGTTACGGTCCATCCAGTGCGCCATGTAGTGGCAGCCGATGCCGGCGTAGGCGCGCGAGCCCTGCGGCACCACGGTCGAAGAATTGTGCGGACAGCCGGGACAAAAATAGGGAATGCGGGTCGCTACCTCCGCCGTCTCCGGCTTGTTGCCGCTCAGCCGCTTCAGCTCGGCAACCTTGCCCTTGATGTCGTCGCCGGCGCCGAAGCGAATCAAGCGCTCGCCCAATTCGATGGCGATATCGGTGGGATCGAGGGCATATTTGGCCGGAAACAGCCAGTGCTCGTTTTCGTCCTTTTTGCCAAGCACGCGCGGGCGGTGAGCTAGGTCGTAGAGTTGCTCCTTGACCTGCGTCTCGATCAGCGACCGTTTCTCCTCGACCACCAAAATCTGGTCGAGCCCTTGCGCAAACTTGAGAATTCCCTGCGGCTCGAGCGGCCAAGTCATGCCGACTTTGTAGAGCCGGAGGCCGAGCTCGTTGGCCCTCACCTCGTCGATACCAAGCTCGTCAAGCGCCTGTCGCACATCGAGATAGCTTTTGCCGCAGGTGATAATCCCAAGCTTGGGAGCGCTCCCGCCACTCGTGATCAGGCGGTCGAGCTTGTTGGCCCGCGCAAAGGCAAGGATGGCGGCGCGTTTGAAGTCGTGGAGGCGGGCCTCCTTCAGCAGCGCTTGGTCGCCGAGGCGAATATTGAGCCCTCCCGGCGGCATCGTGAATTCGTCCGGAAGCTTGACCTCGACGCGATCGATGCGGCCATCGACCGTCGAGGTGGCCTCGATATTGTCCTTCACGCACTTGATGCCGACCCAGACGCCGGCGAACCGGGAGAGCGCAAAGCCCAAGATGCCGTAATCGAGAATTTCCTGCACCCCGGCGGGATTGAGCACCGGGATCATGTAGTCGACGAAGGCGAATTCGGACTGGTGGGCGCTGGTCGAGCTTTCGCAGGTATGGTCGTCGCCCATCAGCGCCAGCACGCCGCCATGCTTGGAAGAGCCGGCATGGTTGGCGTGGCGAAAGACGTCACCGGTACGGTCGAGACCGGGGCCTTTGCCGTACCAGACGCCGAAGACGCCGTCGTACTTGCCCTCCCCGCGCAGCTCGGCCTGCTGGGATCCCCACAGCGCGGTGGCGGCCAGATCCTCGTTGAGGCCGGCCATGAAGCGGATGTGGTTGGACTGCAAAATCCCGCGCGCCCGCAGCATCGCCGCCTCGAGGGAGGCGATCGGCGAGCCGCGGTAGCCGGTGACGTAGCCGGCGGTATTCAGGCCCGCCCGCACATCCCGCGCCCGCTGGGTCAGCATCAGGCGGACAATGGCCTGGGTACCCGTCAGGATTTGATGCGTTTCGTCGAGGGCGTATTTGTCGTCGAGGCTGACAGCGTGTTTGGGCATCTGGCGTGTGAGCTCCGGGCTTCCTCCGGGCCGACAACACTTGCGCCGGCCATGCCGATCCAGCAGTGATGGCAGAGTCCGCGGCCAATCGCAAACGTTGGGCCGGCCCGGCCTTTCCTGCCGCAAAGATGGGGTCGAGCACCGACCGGCGCAATCGCCGCCGCCTGCGGTCGCGGGGCGGCGCCGAGACGCGATTGCGCACTTGCGAAATCAGCCCCGCGAACGGAAGGCCGCGTTCCCGCGACCCTTGCCCGGGCGCCCGCAAGCTTGATCGGCCGTGGCCAAAGAGCCGGCCACCGGGCAAAACCGGGATGGGCAAAAGCGGGGGCTCCGCAGGCGTTGGCGATGGCCCCGCCGCCGCGCTTTTGGGCCTAGCGCCGCGCAACGCGCATGCGCCAGCCCAAGGCAACGATGCCGACCACCAGGCTGGCAAAGGCAATTTCGAGCCAGCCCACCGCCTCGCCGAGCAGGGCGGCGGAGGCGGCAAGTGCCACGAAGGGTTGCAGCAGTTGAATCTGGCCGACCTTGGCGATGCCGCCGAGCGCCAGACCCTTGTTCCAGGCAAAGAAGCCCAGAAACATGCTGAATACGGATACATACAACAATCCGGCCCAGGCCGAAGCATGCGCGTTCCAGTTGCTCGGCCAAGCAAACAGCAGGAGGCTCACCAGCAGCGCGGGCGCGGAGGCCACCAGGGCCCAGCAAATCACCTCCCAGCCCCCGATGCGCCTCGCCATTTCGCCGCCGAGGGCGTAGGCCAGAGCCGCCGAGATGGCCGAGGCGGCCAGCAAAAGATCGGCCCACTGCAGCTCGCCGGAGGCGCTGCCCGCGAGGAGCGAGTAGCACAGAACGCTGCCGGTCCCGGCCAGGCCGCAGGCCCAAAAGCCCGCCGAGGGGCGCTCGCCGGCGATGAGTGCACCGCCCATCGCCGTCAGCAGCGGCAGCACGGCCAATACCACGGCTCCATGGCTGGCCGGCGCGTATTGCATTGCAATCGCCATCAGCAGGGGAAAGCCGATGATGGAGAACAGGGCAAAAGCGGCAAGGCGCGGCCAGTCGCGGCGCGCCGGCGGTTGCGGGCGCGCCCACAAAAGGGTGAAACTGGCAAGAGCGGCCGCCACCAGCGAGCGCCCAAGCGTCACGAACAAGGGATCGAAATCGGCGACGGCAAGGCGCGTTGCCGGCAAGGTCAGCCCAAAGATTGCGACGCCGAGCAGGCCAAGCAGGAGCGCTTGGCGCTCGCGGCTCAGAGGCCCGCCGGACGCCTGCGGCTTTGACCTGCGCTCCCCTGTCACCCGCGGTTGCCGCCCAAGAGCTTGCGCGAAATCACCACGCGCATGATCTCGTTGGTACCCTCCAGGATTTGATGCACCCTGAGATCGCGCACGAGCTTTTCCAGCCCATAGTCCTTGAGATAGCCGTAGCCCCCGTGAATTTGCAGGGCCTCGTTGCACACCTGGAAGCCGATGTCCGTGGCCAGGCGCTTGGCCATTGCCGAGTACATGGAGGCCTGTGGATCGGCTCGATCGAGTGCTTCGGCAGCCCGATAAGTCATCAGCCGGGCGGCCTCCAGTTCCGTCGCCATGTCGGCGATCTTGAACTGCAGCGCCTGAAAGTCGGCGAGCGGTTGCCCGAATGCGCCGCGCTCGAGCATGTAGTCACGTGCCTTATCCAAGGCCATCCAGGCCGCACCCAGCGAGCAGGCGGCGATGTTGATGCGCCCGCCGTCGAGGCCGCTCATGGCAAAGCGAAAGCCGCGGCCCGCTTCCCCGATCAGGTTGGCGACCGGCACCTTGCAGTTGTCGAAGATCACCTGGCGGGTGGGCTGCGCGTTCCAACCCATTTTTTTCTCATTGGCGCCAAAGGAAAGCCCGGGGGTGTCCTTCAGCACGGCGAAGGCCGAGATGCCGTGGGCACCTTCTTGGCTGGTGCGGGCAAAGACAAAGTAAAAATCGCTCGCTCCGGCGCCGGAGATGAACTGCTTGCTGCCGTTGAGCAGGTAGTGGTCGCCACTAAGCCTGGCCGAGGTCTTAAGGGCCGCGGCATCAGAGCCCGCACCGGGCTCGGTCAGGCAATAGCTCGATAGCCATTGCATCGAGGCGAGCTTGGGCATCCAGGCGGCAACCTGAGCTTCGGAGGCATAACTCGCAACCATCCAGGCCACCATATTGTGAATGGAAACGTAGCCGGAGATGGCGGGACAGCCGTAGGCCAGGGCCTCCATTATCAGGGCGCCATCAAGGCGCGATAGCCCGGAGCCGCCCTTGGATTCGGGCACGTAGATGGTGGCCATGCCGAGGGCGGCAAGCTCTCGAATGACGTCGACGGGAAAATGGCAGTTTTCGTCCCACGCGGCCGCATAGGGAGCGATGCGCTCGGCAGCGAAGGCGAGCGCCGTCTGGCGTATTGCGGCCTGCTCCTCGTTAAGGATGAAGTCCATGTTCCAAGCCTCTCAAACGGTTGGCTGCCTTTGAGCGCACGGCGGTCATCCAGGAACTCGCGGCAGCATCGAGTGAAGCCAGCAAGCGAGCTCGCCAGCAGAACAGGAACCAGCCGACAGCCGTCACCCACCTCGGCATGCTCAGCTCGCGGGCCTCGGCAGGCCCGCTGATCGCAATGTCGGTCATGGGCCCGCACCGGCAATCACCGGTCCCCTGGCCAAAAGGCGCTCGGCCTCCGCCACCATGCGTTCCAGGATCACGCCGGCCGGTTCGATGCTCTTGATGAGGCCGATCGCCTCGCCGACGATGGTGGCGGCAATCTGCGGGTCGGCCGCCTTCGCGGCGGCCCGATAGCGCTCGCGCTGGAATGTGTCGGCCGCAAGCTCCTCCTCGCGGCCAAGCCATTCGCGCACGAAGTCATTGTGCAAAACGCGGCCGGTGTAGCGGCTTGGCCAGGCGCGTTGGCGCACGATGTCGAATAGGCGCTGGCGCACCGTATCATCGCCAGCCGCGGCCAAGGCGGCGAGCTTCAGAGGCGCGGGGACCAACGATTCCTCGCAGGCCCAAAAACGCGTGCCGACCACCACCCCGTCGGCCCCCAGCATCAGCGCCGCGGCCAATCCTCTAGCGTCGGCGATGCCGCCGGCCGCACATAGCAAGGTGCGCGGCGCGCGCTGAGCGATCAGGTCGGCGATTTCGGGCACCAGCGTGAAGGTCGCGCGCGAGCCGCCGTGACCGCCAGCCTCCGTGCCCTGGGCGACGATGACGTCGGCCCCGCAATCGAGCGCACGCTCGGCGTCGGCGCGCGTTTGCAGCTGACAAAAAACATCAATACCCGCCGCCCTGGCGCGGCTGGCGAAGGGCTCGGGGTCATCGAACGAAAGAAAGATCGCCGCGGGCTTGCGGACCAGCACGGCCTCGAAAAGCTCAGGCTTGCGGCGCAACGCCCAGGTGATGAAGCCGCAGCCGATCCGCTGGTTGCCGGCAGCGCCGAACTCGCGTTCAAACCAGGCCTCCTCGTCGCCGTAGCCGCCGCCAAGCACGCCGAGGCCGCCGGCACTCGACACCGCCGCCGCCAGCTTGCCGCCGGCGATGTTATCCATCGGTGCACAGATCACCGGATGCCTGATCTGCAACCTTTCGGTCAGTCGGGTCGAAATGGCCACCTGCGCCATCCCTATCTCAATGGCTTGATGCGCTCGCCGGGCATGAGGTCATAGGGATCCTTCCAACCGGGGAGCGCGCGCATGCGCTCGCACCAGACATGGATGCTCGGGTGGCTCTTGGCCCAATCGTAGCCATGCTCGGCTAGCGGATAAAACAGGTAGCCCGCGATGGAAAAGTCGGCGATGGTCGGCCTGTCGCCCAGCACAAATTTGCCGGCCGCCAAATGCTTGTCGAGGATACCCGCCGCCGTATCGAACCGGCCCTGCAAGAACGCCAGCACGCTCGGATCGGCCGCTTGCGGCGCAAAGGCCTTCAAGAAGCGATAGCTGGCGAAATAGCTGGTGAACTTGTGATTGTCGAATAGGATCCAGCGCAGCGCCTCGTTGCGCTCCGCCGCGTCTTGCGGCGCAAATTTGCCCGTCACGCCGGCCAGATGGAAGAGGATGGCACCGGACTGGCTGAGCTTGCCGGTCGCGGTCTCCAGCACCGGAGCTTCGCCCATCTCGTTCACGCTTTCTCGCCAGTGAGCCTCGCGCGTGGCCCCGTGCATAAAGTCGACGAAGACCGGCTCCCAGGCGAGCTTGGCGCATTCGAGATAGAGGGCAACCTTGTAGGAATTGCCCGACTGGCAGAAACAATGCAGCTTGTACGGCGCCATGGTGCTCAGGGCCTCCCAACGATCGCGGCGCTTTTTTTAACATGCGGCGCCGGGCGCCGAGTAGCGGAAAGCTCATGACGGAAAATGCCAGACTGCTGCTGGCGGCGCTGGGCGGCCTCGCCATTGGCGCCGGCACGCTCACCGCCTGGCGGGCCGTGCCGCCCGGCGAAGGCGCATCGACCTGTCGACCCGGCACGGCGCAGATGGCACGCATCGAGCTTTTGTTTGGCACCGGTCGCGAGCGCGCTGCCGCGGTCGGGGAGGTGGAATGGCAAGGCTTCCTCGATGGCGAGATAACGCCGCGTTTTCCCGATGGATTGACGGTGCTGACGGGTTACGGCCAGTGGCGCGGCGGGGATGGCCTACGAAAGGAGGGATCGCGCCTCTTGCTGATCTGGGTGGCGCGCGCGGCCGCCAACGAGGCCAAGATCGAGGCGATCCGCACCGCCTACAAGGCGCGCTTCGCGCAGGAGAGCGTGCTACGCGCAGACGGCCTATCGTGCGTCAGCTTTTAAACGCGGGGCCGGTAAAGGCCCTGAGCCTCGGCGCGGTGCGGCTAGCGGGATCTCGACAAATTGCGCGCGACCGCCTAATCGATGGGCATGACCACGCCGCTGGGGATAGCCTCTGGCCTATGGCACTGACGAGCGCCCGGTGATTAATCCCAACCTGTTCGTCTACGGCACGCTGGTGTCGGCGGCGGGCCATGCGATGGGGGCTAGATTGGCGCGCGAGGCCACTTTGCTCGGACCCGCCTCAATGCGGGGGCGCCTCTACAGAATTGCTTGGTATCCTGGCGCCAGCGACGCCCCGAACGCGGAGGAACGCGTCTATGGCGAGCTTTACGCGCTGAGGGATCCCGGGACGACCTTCGCCTGGCTCGATGCCTATGAAGGCCTGGTTGCTGGCCGCGGCGATAACGAATACGCACGCCTCGAACGCGCGGTGCAACCGCTCGCCGGGACCGAGGTTATGGCCTGGGTCTACCTCTACCAGCGCGACCCTGATCCTCTGGCAGTGATTGGCGGTGGCCGCTGGACTTTTCCGGCCAAATAGCCCGTTGCATTCGCAGCATCGCTTGGCAGTATGAGCGATGGCCAGCACGGACGGGCCAAGCTGCCTTGGGCACCGCGACGGGACTTGGACACCGCAACAGGACTTGGGCACCGCAACAGGACTTGGGCACCGCAATAGGACCTGGGCACCAGGACTTGGGCACCGCAAGAGGAATTGCCATGCCGAGCCGCTATCATGAGGTTTACGCCGCCTGGGAGCGCGATTCCGCCCAGTTTTGGGCCGAGGCCGCGCGCGCGATCGACTGGTACAAGCCGTGGGACCAGGTGTTTGACCCCTACGCCGGGCAATACGGGCGCTGGTTCACCGGGGCCGAGTGCAACACGGCCTACAACTGCCTCGATCGGCACGTGGAGAACGGCCGTGCGGCGCAGGCCGCGCTGATCTACGACAGTCCCGTCACCCAGACCATTCGCGCCTACACCTATCTGGAACTTCGCGACGAGGTGGCGACGCTGGGCGGCGTGCTGGTCGACCTCGGCGTCAAGCAGGGCGACCGGGTCATTATCTATATGCCGATGATTCCCGAGGCCGTCATCGCCATGCTTGCCTGCGCGCGCATCGGCGCCATTCACTCGGTGGTGTTCGGCGGCTTTGCCGCACCGGAATTGGCCTCGCGCATCGATGACTCCAAGCCGACGGCGATCCTATCGGCCTCATGCGGCATCGAGCCCGGTCGGATCGTGCCCTACAAACCCCTGCTCGACGGCGCGCTGAGGCTGGCGAGGCACAAGCCGGCGGCAATCATGATGCTGCAACGACCCATGGCAGAGGCAAGCATGCTGGCCGGGCGTGACCATGATTGGGCGGGCTTGATCGACGAGGCCAAGGCGCGCGGGCGCAAGGCCGGTTGCGCGCGCCTCGCCGCCACCGATCCCCTCTACGTTCTTTATACGTCGGGAACCACCGGCTCCCCCAAGGGTGTCATCCGCGACAACGGCGGGCACATGGTGGCGCTGAAGTGGACCATGAAGAACCACTACGGCGTCGATCCGGGCGAGGTGTTCTGGGCCGCCTCGGACGTCGGTTGGGTCGTCGGGCATTCCTATATTTGCTACGCGCCGCTGCTGCACGGTGCCACGACCATCCTCTATGAGGGCAAGCCGGTCGGCACGCCCGATGCCGGCGCCTTCTGGCGCGTGATTGCTCAACACGGCTGCGCGGCAATGTTCACCGCCCCCACGGCCTTTCGGGCGATCAAAAAGGAGGATCCCAAGGGCGAACAGATCGGGCGCCACGACCTCAGCCGTTTTCGCACCTTGTTCCTTGCCGGTGAGCGCGCCGATCCGGAAACCATCAAGTGGGCGCAGGCCAATCTCAAGGTGCCCGTCTACGACCACTGGTGGCAAACGGAAACGGGTTGGCCGATTTGCGGCAACCCCGTCGGGCTCGGTGCCCTTCCGGTCAAGTACGGCTCGGCCACGGTGCCGATGCCGGGCTATGCGCTTTCCGTGCTCGATGCCACGGGCAAGGCGGTCAAGCCCGGCAGCACGGGCACGCTCGCCGTCAAGCTGCCGCTGCCGCCCTCATGCCTGCCTACGCTGTGGGGCGACGACCAGCGCTTCCGCGACGGCTACCTTGCCGAGTTTCCGGGCTACTACACCACCTCGGACGCGGGATACATCGACGCCGACGGCTACGTCTACGTGATGGCGCGAACGGACGATGTGATCAACGTGGCCGGGCATCGCCTGTCGACCGGACAGATGGAAGAGGTGGTGGCTCGCCATCGCGACGTCGCCGAATGCGCCGTGGTCGGCGTTGCCGACGCCATGAAGGGACAGGTCCCGGCCGGCTTCATCGTGCTCAACGCCGGCGTCAATCGGTCGCCCAACGAGATCGAAGCCGAGGTCGTCAAGCTGGTGCGCGAGGAGATCGGTCCGGTGGCCGCCTTCAAGACGGTGATGACGGTCAAGCGGCTGCCAAAGACCCGTTCCGGCAAGATCCTGCGCGGCACCATGCGTCAGATCGCCGACGGCGAAACCTGGAAGATGCCGGCTACCATCGACGATCCGGCCAGCCTCGATGAAATCATGGGGGCCATGCAGGCACGCGGCATGGCCAAGGGCCAGCCGCAAGCAGACTGACGGCGCCGTCACGGGTTCAGCGCAGTGCCGGGCCTTGCTTGGCCACCAAGCGATTGATCTCGCGTTCCACGGCGGCGACCCGCCAGACGTTTTGCAAATGATAGTGGCGCTCGCCGCTCGGCACGCTGAACTGGATGTCGAGATCTCCGGTACCAAAACCCAAGAACCAAAGACCGAGCACACGATGCACGAAGATGTCGTCGCTCTGCCGGCGTGTTTGCAGGTGTGGGGTGGCAAAAGATTCTCCGCCCTCGCTGAAGCGCTGGCGCCGGCTGATCAGTCCTGGCGCAAACTCCCAATAGGTGAGGCGGTCGCTGAAGAGAACGGTGAACAGCCAGGCCAGCAGGAGAATGCTGGAGAACAACACATAGAAGGCCTGATTCATATAGACGAGCAGCAGCGGAAAATAACTCAACAGTCCATCCCAGCCCTGCAGAATTTGCACGCCGAAGCCGATCACGAGCAGCACCAGAAAGAGCACGAGAGATTTGACGCCGCGCGCACGCGCATTGGTGAAAACCAATACAAACAAGGCCAACGCCACGAAGGAGATGCCGAGCCAGGCGCTCGGATGGAAAAGTACCTTGCGGCCGTCCTCGGAGAGAACAACAGGCCGACCCTGCAGGTAGGTGAGCAAGGCGCAGAAATAGCCATAGGCCCACACCACCCACCAGTAAATGAGGTCCGAATGCTGGTAGACTTTAATTCGCTCCCTGCCGAGCGCGGCAAGCTGTGGCGTCGGGCGTACCCCTGCTGCGGCGGTCGTCATGGCCGGCTTCCCCCTGCGCTGCCTCGGCCCCAGTTAGCGGCATCGCCTCGGCGAGTTCAAGAGGCCTGCGCCAATGGCGCGCGTCACGGCCGGTGCACCGACGCCGCGGCGTTGAGGATGTCATACTCGCACCAGATCGTGCCCGAATGCTGGCCGGCGGTCAGGAGCAAATAGGGGTTGCGGTAGCGGGCGCTCCATAGGGCGTTGTCGACCTGCCACAGGTTGACGTCGAGACTATTGTTGCCAATGACCAATTGGATGGTGGCGGGACTGGCCCAGGCCTGCGCGGGCATCCCCGGAGCCAAACCGCGCGCCTGCTGCTGACACGCTTCGGTCGCATGTTCCCGGTAGGCACCGAGGATAGCGTCCCTGGTCCCGGTCCTGAAGAGGTATTCTTGGTGCCCAAGCTTAGCCGCCGCCAGCAGCGCCAGAAATAAAACGACGGGCTTCATCACAAGGAAGATCCATGCCCTTGCCAAACCGGTTGCCGGGCCGCTTGCACTCTCCACCCAATGCGGTGAAGAAAGCGTTGCTGTCGCCGCACGCGCGCTGCGGCGCAGGGTTCGCCGCCGGCCCATGGCACACCATTGCCGGCGCTCGCTGCCGGCGGGGGCCAAGCTCGATGTCGGCCAAGTGGCCGTTGGACCGGCGCCGCCAAACGCCCTAGGAGCAAGCCAATATCTCCCGCCATGCATCCGGTCATTTCCGTGGTCGATCTGTCGAAGACCTATGCCTCGGGGTTCCAAGCCCTCAGGCGCGTCAATCTCGAAATTCGGCAGGGCGAGATCTTCGCCCTGCTCGGCCCCAACGGGGCGGGCAAGACCACCTTGATCAACATCATCTGCGGCATCGCCAATGCCAGCCAAGGCCAGGTCAGCGTCAACGGGCTCGACATCGTCCGGCACTATCGGGCCGTGCGCGCGCTGATCGGTCTGGTGCCGCAGGAGCTCACCACCGACGCCTTCGAATCGGTCTGGGCCACGGTCTGCTTCAGCCGCGGACTGTGGGGCCGGCCCGCCGCTCCCACCTACATCGGCAAGGTGCTGAAGGATCTGTCCCTATGGGACAAAAAAGATAACAAGATCATGACGCTTTCCGGCGGCATGAAGCGCCGGGTGATGATCGCCAAGGCGCTTGCCCACGAGCCCAAGATCCTGTTCCTGGATGAACCGACTGCCGGCGTCGACGTCGAACTGCGCAAGGATATGTGGGGGGTGGTGCGGGCCCTCAGCGACGCCGGCGTCACAATCATCCTCACCACCCACTACATCGAGGAAGCCGAGATGATGGCCGACCGCATCGGCATCATCAGCAAAGGCGAACTCATCCTGATCGAGGACAAGGTCGAGTTGATGCGCAAACTTGGCAAGAAGCAGCTGACGCTGCACCTGCTTGAGAAGCTCGATGCCATCCCGGCTCAGCTGGCCGGCCGCCACCTTGCTCTCGCCAACGAGGGTCGCGAATTGGTCTACACCTACGACACCCAGGCCGAGCGCACCGGGATTACGGCATTGCTTCGGACTTTGCACGAGGCCGGCATCCGCTTCCGCGACCTCAACACCAGGCAAAGCTCGCTTGAGGACATCTTCGTCGATCTGGTGAGGCGCGGCCAATGAACTGGCGGGCAGTATGGGCCATCTATACCTTTGAAATGGCGCGCACCGGTCGCACCTTGCTGCAGAGCATCGTCTCGCCGGTGATCTCGACCTCGCTCTATTTCGTCGTCTTCGGGGCTGCCATCGGCTCGCGCATTAGCGAGATCGAGGGCGTGAGTTATGGCGCTTTTATTGTGCCGGGCCTTATCATGATGATGCTGCTGACCCAAAGTACGGCCAATGCCTCCTTCGGCATTTACTTTCCGAAGTTCGTCGGCACCATCTACGAGCTGTTGTCGGCACCGATCTCCTATCTGGAAATCGTGCTGGGTTACGTCGGGGCCGCCGCCACCAAATCCATCATTTTGGGGCTTATCATCCTGCTGACGGCGGGATTCTTCGTGCCGATACGCATCGATCACCCCGTGGCGATGGCCGGCTTCCTGATCCTGACGGCGGTCAGTTTCAGCCTGTTCGGATTCATCATCGGCGTATGGGCGGACGGCTTTGAAAAGCTGCAGGTGATCCCGCTCTTGATCATCACCCCGCTCACGTTTTTGGGTGGCAGCTTTTACTCCATCCAGGTGCTGCCGCCGATCTGGCACAGCATCAGCCTGTTCAATCCCATCGTCTACCTGATCAGCGGCTTTCGCTGGAGTTTCTACAGCATCGCCGATGTGAACGTGGGCCTCAGCTTGGCCGCGGCCACCCTGTTTACGACGCTCTGTCTGGGGCTGGTCTGGTGGATCTTCCGCACCGGCTACCGGCTGAAGAGCTAGGCCAACGAAGGCTGGCGGAGGGGCATAAAGGTGCGTAACGTCCGAACGGGCGGCGTAACGGAGGAACCCCATGGCCAACATCGGCTTCATCGGATTGGGCAACATGGGGCTGCCGATGGCGGGCAACCTCGTCAAGGCCGGCCACGTGGTGGCGGGCTTCGATCTGGTAGGAGAAATTTTGGCGCGCGCCGCCGACCGCGGCGTCAAGGCTCAGTCCTCGGCCGAGCATGCCGCCAAGGGCGCCGATATGGTCGTCACCATGCTTCCAGCCGGCAAGCAGGTACTAACGGTTTACGGCGGCGGCGTGCTGAAGGCGGCCAAACCCGGCACGCTCTTCATCGATTCCTCGACCATCGATGTGACGTCGGCCCGCGCGGCGCATCGGCTCGCGAGCCAGGCCGGCATGGCTTCACTGGATGCGCCGGTCTCCGGCGGCGTCAGCGGCGCGGAAGCCGCGACGCTGACCTTCATGGCAGGGGGCGGGGAGGCAGCCTTTGCCGCAGCCAAGCCGATCTTGGAAAGCATGGGCCGGCGCGTCATCCATTGCGGCGAGGCTGGCGCCGGCCAAGCCGCCAAGATTTGCAATAACATGATGCTCGGCATCAATATGATCGGCGTCAGCGAGGCCTTCACGCTGGCCGAAAAGCTGGGCCTGTCGCCCAAAGCGCTGTTTGACGTCGCCGCCGCCTCGTCGGGCCAATCCTGGGCGCTGACCAGCTATTGTCCCGTGCCCGGCTTGGTGCCGTCGTCGCCGGCCAACAAGAGCTACAAACCCGGCTTTGCCAGCGCGTTGATGCTCAAGGATCTGAGGCTCGCCCAAGCGGCCGCCGCGGAGGCGGATGCGTCAACCCCGCTGGGCGCGGCGGCGACGCAACTTTATGGCTTGCACAACGCCTGGGGTGAGGGGGGCACGGATTTTTCCGGCATCATTCACCTTATCCGCGGCAAAGGCGGCCAATAGCGATGCAGCGCTACGTATTCGACGCCTACGGCACGCTTTTCAATCTGCATGCCGCCGCCGAGCGCTACCAGGCCGCGATCGGCCCCAAATGGCGACAGCTCTCCGACACCTGGCGCAGCAAGCACATCGAATACACTTGGCATTACAGCCTCACGCGCACACCCGCGACGTTCTGGCGATTGGCGGAGCGCAGTCTCGATTTTGCCGTCGCGGCAACGGGGGTGCCGGTCGGCGCCGAGGTGCGGGCCGCGCTACTGGCAACCTACCGTGCCATGCCGCCCTATCCGGAGGTTGGGCAAGTGCTGCGCGCGCTCAAGCAGAAGGGCGCGCTCCTCGCCATCCTGTCGAACGGCGACCCGGACATGCTCGCCGACGCCACGGCCGCCGCCGGCTTCAACGGCGTGTTCGACGCGGTGCTGTCGGTTGCCGCGGTCGGCTGCTTCAAACCGGCACCGCCGGTCTACCAGCTTGCCTGCGATCACTTTGCTTGCCGGCCGCAGGAGATTTCCTTCCAATCGTCCAATCGTTGGGACATTGCCGGCGCCAAAGCCTTTGGTTTTTACTGCCTCTGGGTCAACCGGACGGGCGCAGCCGAGGAGTACCCCGAGCTGGCTCCGGATCGGGTCGCAAGCGACCTGCGCGGCATACTGGCGGGCGCGGGCTGAACGCCGAGCACGGCCGTAAACAGGCGCGGCGAGGTTTGGCCAGGCCCGCGCGCGCAAGCCTCAACAGGCTCCCCCCCATGCCGCCGACCGGCCGTTGCAGGCCCCGAGCAGGGCGACGACTTCCTCATCGCTCACTTGTGTGAAGCTGCGGTAGAACCCACCCACCGAACCAAAGCGGCGCGGGACGCTCAGCAGCACCGCTTGATCCGCTTCCCGTTGCAGCATATGGGCCGCCGCGCGCGCCGCCACCGGCGTTGCCGCGATCAAACGGGTCGGCTGCGCGGACCGCAGATGGCGCAGGGCGGCCTGCATGGTCATTCCCGTTGCCACCCCGTCGTCGACGACGATCGCGGTCGGCTGCTCGGGGCTCAATCTCGGGCGCACGGCCGCGTAGCGGGCTCGCTGGCGTTCGATCACAGCCAACTCGCGTTGCGCGCTTTGCAAGATGAATTCCTCGCTCAGTCCGAGGCTGGCGATCAGCTGCCGATTGAGCACGATTTCGGGCGTGGCGATGACGCCGGCCACCGCGCCGATCGCGAGCTCCGGTTGCTGCGGCGCCCCCAGCTTGCGCGCGAAAACGAGGTCGAGCGGGGCGGCGAGCGAACGCGCCACCTCAGCCCCGATCGGCACGCCCCCCCGCGGCAAGGCAAAGACAACGGGGTGATCGAGCCCAAGTGCTTTCAATTGCGCCGCCAGCAAGAGGCCGGCTTCGGCACGATCGGCGAACATCAATCGTCGGCGCATGCGAGCGGCCGAAACGGTCAAGCAGCAGGGATCCGCGGGGAAGCTTAGCTGAAATTGCTGCGGTCCACAGCCGGCAAAGCCGCCTTACGACTTGTTTGGCTTGCCATCCTCGGCAACGGGCACTTCGGCCGCCGCCGACTCGGCTGCAAGGCTTTGCGCCTGACCGACCCAATCGTCCTTCTCGATGCGCCCGCCCAAGGCTAGCGCCTCGTCGAGATTGGCAATGTCATCGTCGGAAAAATTGGCGATTTGTTCGAATTTGATGGCGCCAAGCTGAGTGAGGCGAACCGCCAACTCTTGATCGACCCCCTTGATCCTGGTGAGGTCATCGGCTTCGCCCTTCGGCCGCTTGAAGCCCTTGAACGCCGCATTGAGGCGCTTAGCGCGGGCGTCCGTACGCTCGAAGATGCGCGCCGATTTACCCCTGCGCCCGCGCAGGTAATAAAGCTTGGCGCGGCGGACCTTGCCGCGGCGCAGCACCTCGATCTCGGTGATGTAGGGCGAATAGATGGGAAAGACGCGCTCGACACCCTCGCCGTAGGAAATTTTACGCACCGTGAAACTTTCGTTAATGCCGCTGCCCGAGCGCGCAATGACGACGCCCTCGTAGGCCTGCAGGCGAAAGCCGGGGCCCTTGCTTTCCTCGGGTTTGGCCCTCTTTTTGTCCTTGGGGTCGACCTCCATGCCTTCGACGACCTTGACCATCACCTTGACGGTGTCGCCGGGGCCAAACTCGGGAACGGAGCGTTTGGCAACGATGGCGCTGATCTGCTCGCGCTCGAGCTCCAAAATCACGGTCATGGGGTCCTCAATTGCGTCAACCGCTCCCAGCCCCGCCCATGGCGTGGGCGGCCGACGGCGGGGGCGTCGTGGGAAATCGGGCGCGTTCTAGCCCAGAACCGCTTGCCTTGTCGATGGCCGTGAGCGGGCAATTTTTTCGGCCCGCATCCCGCGCGCGGCGCAGCCCGGCCCTTGAGCCTGGCCGTTGGCAGACCGGAGCCAGGCGAATAGAGTTGGCGGCAGCCGTTCGGCCACGTGGTCTAGAAGCGGTCTTGGGTTCCAGGGAGGCGCCAAATGCATAAGGTTCTTGTCGTTTCAGGTTTTTGTGCCGCGGCCGCGCTGGCGGCCAGCGCCGGCATAGAGGCTCGCGCCCAACAAGCCCCCGCCGCACCGGCGGCCCCCACCGCACCGGCGGCAACACCCCAGACCCTGCCCCCGGGTTCGCCCCTGCTCGGCCGGCCCGACACGGAGGCCGCCAAGAAGTTGGCCCCGGTTGCGCCCCCGCCAGTGCCGACCGCCGCCGACAAGCTGCCGCTCGACAAGCTCAAGGTTAAGAACGGCTTCAAGATCGAGCTTTATGCCGCCGGCGTCCCCAACGCACGCTCGCTGCGCCGCGGCACCAAGGGCACGGTATTCGTCAGCAGCCGCCTGCAGGACAAGATCCACGCCATCGTCGAAAAGGATGGCAAACGCGAGGTGAAGGTTGTCGCCTCGGGTCTGCATCGACCCAACGGCATCGTCGTGCACAAGGGCACGCTTTACATCGCCGAACTGTCGCAGATCTCAAAAATCGACAACATCGAGGACAACCTCGACAATCCGCCCAAGCCGACCGTCATTCTGAGCGACCTGCCCAAAGACGAGGCGCACGGCTGGAAGTATCTGACCGTCGGGCCCGACGAGAAGCTCTATTTCCACGTCGGCGCCCCGTGCAACATCTGCATGCCCCCCGAGCGACACTCCAAAATTTATCGGGTAGGGCTCGATGGCAAGGATCTTGAGGTCTACGCCACCGGCGTTCGCCACATCGTCGGTATGGACTGGCATCCGACCCTGCACCAACTCTACTTTTCGGAGAACGCGCGCGACTGGTTGTCGGAGGATATGCCGGAAGACAAGCTGAACCGCGTGACCCAGCCCGGCAAGGACAACTTCGGCTATCCCTATTGCCACCAGGGCAACTTGCCCGATCCCGAGTTCGGCTGGGGACGTTCCTGCGGCGAGTTTACCAAGCCGCTGGCCCTCTTGGGCGCCCACGCCGCGGCCTTGGGTATGAAGTTCTACACCGGTCAGGGTTTCGGGTCGCAGTATCAGAACGCCATCTTCCTCGCCCGGCATGGCTCCTGGAACAAGAGCGTGAAGCTCGGCGGCGATGTGTTGGCGATCAAGCTCAACAGCAACGGCACGGTGAAGTCCATCGAGCCGTTCATCACCGGCTTTATCCAGAATAACGCCTACGTCGGCCGTCCCGTGGACGTGCTGCCGATGCCGGATGGATCGATGCTGGTGTCCGACGACTTCAACGGCGCGGTCTATCGCGTGAGCCGAGGAAGCGCTCGCGTTGCCGGCAAATAACTTGCCCGCAACGGAGGGTCGGAGGCGGTCAGCCTCCGACCTTTACTCGCGTCGCCGCACCTTCCACGCCCGCCGCCTGCGCCTCGCCCTAGCGGGGTTGGCCTGCCTTGGCGCCATGAGCCTGGCCGCGCGCGCGCAAACCTTCGAGCAACGCGTTGCCCCCTGCCTGGCCTGCCACGGCGAGCAGGGCCAATCGAGCTTGCCGGAGGTGCCATCGCTCGGGGCGCAACCCGCACCCTACCTCCTGATCCAACTTTACCTGTTCCGCGGTCGCCAGCGCCGCATCGAGGTGATGAATGAGGCGAGCCGGGATTTTTCCGACGACGACCTCAAGACCTTTTCCGACTTCATCGCCAAGCTTCCCCCGCCGCGCCCGGCGGACGGCGACGTCGATCGGACACGGATCGATCGGGGCCAGGCGCTGGTGCGCCAGTATCGCTGCGATTTCTGTCACAACCCGGACTTGGCCGGGCGCGACAACGTTCCGCGCTTGGCCGGGCAACGCGAGGACTACCTGATCAAGGCCATGCGAGAGTACAAATCCAACGCACGGCCGGGCTATGACGCATCGATGGCCGATGTGCTGGCGCGGATCAGCGATGCAGAGATCCTTGATCTTGCCTATTTCGCCGCCCGCCAGCCCTAGAATGCGAGGCCGACAGCGAGCGCTGAGGGCGTCAGCTGCGACGTGCTGGTGGCCGGATCCGGCCGGATTTTGCCACGGCGCTGACGGCGCACCTGGAGGGGCTCGACGTCATCATGGTCGAAAAGGCGCCGCTGTTCGGCGGCACGACCGCCTATTCGGCGGGTGTGGTGTGGATAACCCGTCAATTCGGCGCAGCGCGCAGCCGGCCTCATCGACTCGCCTCAAGCAGCGCTCGATTATCTGGCACACCACGTTGACAATTGCCTGGACCGGGCGAGGGCCGAAGCCTACCTCGACAATGCGCCGGCCATGCTCGACTGCTTCGCGCGCGAAGAATTTGCCGTCTTTTCGCTGGTGCCGACCTGGCCGACTATCACCCCGACGAGCCCGGCGCCTCGCAGGGCGGTCGATCGCTCGGGCCAGTCCCCTTCGACGGCCGCCGGCTCGGGCGCGTTTTTTCCAAGCTGCGCGCGCCGATCAAGACCATGATGGCGTTCGGCGGCATGATGATCGGCCGCAACGATCTACCCCACATTTTCCAGATGTCGCGCTCGCTGAAGGCCGCCGTCCATGTCGGTGGGATGGTGATGCGCTATGGGCGGGATCGGTTAACACATCCGCGCGGCACGCGGCTCGTGAACGGCAACGCGCTGATCGCGCGCATGGCCGCGGCGGCCTTTGCCCGCGGCATACCGCGTTGGCTGTCCTCGCCGATTGTCGGGTTGCGCCAAGCGGGCGGGCGCATTATCGGCGCCGTTGTCGACAGGGAGGGCAAACCCATTGCGGTGACGGCCCGACTGGGCGTCGTGCTGGCCTGCGGCGGCTTTCCAGGCAACGACGCGCTGACCCGCCGGCTTTATCCCCACCGGCGCGCCGGCAAGAGGCACGCGACCTTGCCCCCGTTGGACAATGCCGGCGACGGCCTGCGCCTTGCCCGCTCCGTCGGCGGCCGCTCGATGCGGCCGTGCACCAGCCGGCGGCCTGGACACCCGTATCGCTGCTGCCGCAAGCCGACGGCGGCCTTATTCCGTTTCCGCATTTTTACGAGCGCGGCAAGCCCGGCTATATCAGCGTCGATCGGCGTGGCCGCCGGTTCGTCAACGACTCCAAATCCTATCACGTCTGCGTGCCCGAGTTGATCGAGGCGTGCCGCGGCAATGCCACGATAGAGGCCTGGATCGTCTGTGATCACCCTGCCATTCGGCGCTTCGGCCTGGGCGCACTCGGGCCGGCACCGATGCCGATGCGCGCGTTCCCGAGCTCGGGCTACATCAAGCGCGCCGACAGCCCACCCGCACTGGCACTTGCCTGCGGCATCGACCCCGAGGAGCTCGATCGGACCCTGCGCGCCTTTAATGCCTCGGCGCGCCACGGCGAAGATTTGCAGTTCCAACGCGGCTCCGACGCCTACCAGCGTTTCAACGGCGCCGCCGGCCACTTGCCCAATCCATGCGTCGCGCCGCTCGAGCAACCGCCATTTTACGCGGTTCGCGTCGTTCCCGGCGAGCTTGGCACTTTTGCCGGCATTGCCACAATGCCCATGCGCAAGTGATCGATGGCGCCGGCGCAGCCCTCGAAGGCCTCTATGCCGTCGGCAACGATGCCGCGAGCGTCATGGGTGGCACCTACCCGGGCGCCGGTATCACCATCGGTCCAGCGATGACGTTTGGCTGGATTGCCGCCCGGCACCTCGCGGCCGGCCGCAAGCGAGCGCCGTCCGCGCCGAAGGCGGCGCCTGCGTCGGGTCAGCCGGCGAGCAGCCGATCGAGTTCGCCCCTCGCGTCGAGCTGATAAAGCTCGCTACAGCCGCCAACGTGGGTCTCACCGATCCAAATCTGCGGCACGCTGCGCCGACCATTGGCTTTGCGCGTCATCTCCTGGCGCAGGACGGGGTCGCCGCCGACGTCGATCTCTTCAAAGGTCACTCCCTTTTGCCCCAACAGCCGTTTGGCCATGGTGCAGTAAGGGCAAAAGCGGGTGGTATAGAGCGTAACCCTTGCCATCATGACCCCGTCGGTGCCGCGCCAGGTGCCCCCTTGCCTACCCCGCCCGGCGGCGGCTTGCAAAGGCAGACGCTCGGGGCTTAAAGGCGAGCGCCTATCACATCGCTCGGGGCGGCCTTGGCCACCCGACTTGCTCGCGCGGGCCCTGCGCCGGGACGCGGCTTGCGCCGCTCACGGGGCAGTGGCAGCCTGCCCCGGCAACGCGACATCGCAGGTGGGGAGCCGCGTGAAGCCGGCAAAGTTCAGCTATGTGCGCGCCGACGGGCTGGCGCAGGTGTTGGAGCTGCTCCGGCAAAACGGTGCGGAGGCGCAGATTTTGGCCGGCGGACAAAGCCTGCTGCCGGCCCTCAACATGCGGCTGGCTCAGCCTAAATTGCTCATTGATATCAACCGGCTCGAAGCGCTCAAGGGCATAAGCTTTGAGGCTGGGCAGGTGCGCATCGGGGCGCTTGCGCGCCACGTCGAAGTCGCCGCTTCGCCGATCGTGTGCCAACACCTGCCGTTGATCGCGCAGGCCGTGGCGCACGTGGCCCACCTCGCCGTGCGCAATCGCGGCACCTTCGGCGGCAGCATCGCGCTCGCCGATCCGGCCGCCGAGCTGCCCGCCTGCGCTTTGGCGCTCGATGCGCGCTTCGTCGTTGCCAGCAGCGACGGCCGCCGCGAGATCACCGCGGCAGATTTTTTCAAGGGCGTCCAGGCAACGGCCCGCCGTTCCGATGAACTGCTGATCGAAACGCTGATCCCGGTGCGGCAAGGCCGCACCCCCGTGTTTCTCGAACTGGCGCGCCGCCACGGCGATTTCGCCATCGCCGGGCTGGCCTTTCAGCTCCTGCTCGAGCACGGCGTCCTCGCCGATGGTCGCCTTGTCTACTTCGCGAGCGAGGATCGGCCGACCTTGGCGCTGCGCACCTTGGCGGCCATCCGGGGTCAGCGCCTCGGCCCAGCGACGGCCGAGGCCGCGGTCGCCGCACTCGCCGAGGATCTTGCCCCGATCGATAACGCGCAGGCGAGCGCCAAGATGCGCCTGCATCTGCAGAGCGTCCTCACGCGCCGCGCCCTGGCTGAGGCGCGGGCCAGATCAACCGAGCCAACGAGACGCCCATGAGCGAAGAGACCATGCCGATCAGCCTCACCGTCAACGGCGAGAGCGTGTCGCGCAGCGTGCCGGTGCGCCAACATCTCGTCGATTTCCTGCGCACCGAATTGGGCCTGACGGGCACCCACCTCGGCTGCGAGCACGGCAGCTGCGGGGCTTGCTCGCTAAGGGTGGATAGCCTGCTGGTGCGCGGTTGTCTGATGTTGGCGGTGCAAACCGACGGCGGCGAAGTCGTCACCATCGAAGGCCTTGATGCGACCGGTGAGATTGCCGATCTGCAGGCAGCCTTCGTCGAGCGCAACGCGCTGCAATGCGGCTTCTGCACGCCCGGCATGCTGATGGCTGCGGCCGAGCTGGTGCGGGCAGGTGGGCGCAAAACGCGCGCGGAGATCCGAACGCATCTCGCCGGCAATTTTTGCCGCTGCACCGGCTACCACGCCATTGTCGACGCCATCGCTGCCACCCTGGACAGACGCGCCAACGGAGGCAGCAACCGTGTCTGAGGCGGCGCGAGCTTCCCCGCTCGCAGGGAGCGACGGCTACGTGGGGCGGACGCTGCCGCGGCTTGCGGCCAAGGCCGCCGTGGCCGGGCGGGGGCGCTACACCGACGATGTCAGCTTGCCGCGCATGCTGCATGCGGCCTTCCTCCGCAGTCCCTACGCCCACGCCAGAATCCTGAGCATCGAAACGGCGGTGGCAGAGCGTGCGCCGGGTATCGCCTTGGTGCTGACCGGGGCGGAGTTAGCCAAGCTCTGCACCGGGCCGTGGGTCGGCACGCTCAGCTCTTTTGCGGGCATGAAGTCGGCGCCGCAGTACCCGATGGCGGTCGACCGCGCCTGCTGGGCGGGCGAGCCCGTCGCCATGGTGGTGGCGGCTACGCGCGCCCAGGCGGAGGACGCCGCCGAGCTGATCCACATCGATTGGCATGAGCTGCCGGCGATCGCCGACAAGCGAACCGCGCTTGAGCGCCATGCCCCCGTGCTGCACGCCGAACTCGGCGACAACCTCGCCTTTCGCAAGAGCATCGAAGCGGGCGACGTGGAGGCGGCATTTGCCGGTGCCGACCTGGTTATTGAGGAGAACTTCGAGTTCGGCCGGCACACCGGGGTCAGTTTGGAGCCGCGCGCGCTGCTGGCCGCCTATGACAAGGCAACCGGCAAGCTCACGATCATCACGAGCAGCCAGTGCCCGCACATGATCCAGCGGGTCTTCGCACAAACGCTGGGTATTCCCGACCACAACGTGCAGATCGTGGCACCCGATGTCGGCGGCTCGTTCGGCCTGAAGATCCACAGCTACGGCGACGAGGTGGCGGCGGTGGCGGCGGCGATCCAACTCGGCCGTCCCGTCAAGTTCATCGCCGACCGGTTGGAATCGTTTGTGTCCGACATCCACGCGCGCGAGAATTCCGTCAAGGCGCGCATAGCGGTCAAGCGCTCGGGCGAGATATTGGGCTTCGATATCGATGTGCTTTCGGCTGCCGGCGCCTACTCGCAATACCCGCGCACGAGCGTGTTTGAAGCCAACCAGATCCTCACCATTACGGGCGGTCCCTACCGCCACAAACACTACCGGGCGCGGGCCAGCGTGGTTTATTTGAACAAGCCGCCAAGCTCGCAATACCGGGCCGTCGGGCATCCGATCGGCAACGCCATCGGTGAACACTTGCTCGATCGGGCCGCCGATCGGCTCGGCATCGATCCCATCGAGATGCGCCGCCGCAACGTGTTCCCGGATGACGCCTATCCGGCCGTCAGCGCCAGCGGTATCAAGCTCAAGGACTTGTCGCATCAGCGCTGCCTCGATCTGATCGTCGAGCGCATGCGCTATCGGGAGCTGCGCGCGGAACAGTCCCGCTGGCGCCAACAGGGCGTCGAGCGGGGGATTGGCATCGCCGCCTTCATCAAGGGCACCTCGCCCGGTCCGCTGGGTTATTACGGCAGCGGCGGGGCACCCATTTCCTTGCAGGACGCCTGCGTTATCAAGCTCGAGCCGAATGGCGGCATTATCTGTGCCGTCGGCGTCACCGAGCAGGGCCAGGGCACCAACACCATGGTGGGCCAGGTGGCCGCCACCGCCCTGGGCGTGCCGATCGAGTGCGTGCGCGTAATTTCCGGGGACACGGACGCCGTGCCCTACGGCGGCGGCACCTTCGGTTCACGCGCGGCCGCCATCGGGGGTGAGGCCGTCTATCAAGCGGCGCGCGCGCTCAAAGGCGAAATCCTCGCCATTGCCGGGGAGCTGCTGCAGACCGAGCCGTCGCGCTTGGACATCTTGGCTGGGATCGTCGTCGACGCCGCCGGCGAGCGACGCTTGCCGCTGGCGGAGATTGGGCGAATTTGCCACTTTCAGCTGGGCGAGCTGCCGAGCAGCCGCCAGCCGGTGCTGTCCCACACCCGGCGCTTCAGGCTGGTCGAGGACCTCTACATTTTCGCCAATGGCGTGCACGGCGCCTATGTGGAAGTCGACACCGACACGGGTTTTGTACGCCTGCTCAAGCATTGGGTGGTGGAAGATTGTGGCCGGCTGATCAATCCGCTGTTGGCCGATGAGCAGGTGAGGGGCGGATGCGTGCAAGGGATTGGCGGCGCGCTTTATGAACACCTGGTCTATGATGGCCAGGGCCAGCTCACCAATGGCACGCTGGCTGACTATCTGGTGCCGATGGCCGCCGAAATGCCGGATATAGATGTGGCGCACGTTGAGACGCCGAGCTCGGCGAGTGAGCTCGGCGCCAAAGGTGTAGGCGAATCGGGTACCGGCGCAGCCCCGGCGGCGATCATGAATGCCGTCAACGATGCGCTGCGACCCTTCAATGCGCGGGTGACGTCGCAGCCGATCACGCCGGAAACGGTGCTGAAAGCGCTGGGTAAAATTTAAGGGCCGGTGCCGCGGCGGGCGAGAAAGCATGGGCAATCCCGTCCTAGTCGAGCTCACGCGCGGCCTTCGACGCGAAAGTATGCACACCGGTGCCGTCGCCGTCGCCCGCGCAAATGGCGAGCTGGTGGCCGCCGTCGGCGACGTCGAGCGAGCGGTGTTTCCGCGTTCGGCCATCAAGCCGCTGCAGGCCCTGCCGCTGCTCGAGACCGGGGCTGCCGATCGTTACGGCTTTGGAGCAGCCGAGCTCGCGCTCGCCTGCGGGTCGCATGCGGGCACGCGCGAGCAGGCCGCAACGGTGGCAAAAATGCTGCTCAAAGCGGGGCTCGACGTCTCGGCCCTGGGCTGTGGCATCCAAGAGCCGCTGGATGTGAGCGCAGCCCGGGAGCTGGTTCGTGCCGGCCTTGCTCCCACGGCGCTCAACCACAACTGCTCGGGAAAGCACGCAGGCATGCTGGCGACGGCCGCCCATCAGGCCGAAGCGATCGAGGGTTACTGGTTGCCCGACCACCCCGTGCAAATCCGCATTCTCAATGCCTTGGAAGCCGTCACGGGTCGGGGTCTTGCCAGCGATCTGCGCGGCATCGACGGCTGCTCGGTGCCGAACTGGGCCATTCCCCTGTTGAGCCTCGCCGGCGCCTTCGCCCGCTTCGTGACGGGGGAAGGCCTCGGCCGTGAGCGCCGGCGGGCGTGCCGGCAATTGGCGCGGGCCTGCTGGGCCGAGCCGATGCTCGTCGCCGGCCCGGGCCGGCTCGACAGCGTGCTGATGCGGGCCCTGCCCGGCAAGGTGCTGATCAAGTCCGGCGCCGAGGGCGTTCACTGCGGCGGCTTTCCCGCACTCGGCCTCGGCTTTGCCCTCAAAATCGACGACGGCGCCAAACGTGGCGCCGACTTTGTCGCAGCCAGCCTGGTGCGTCGCCTCTATCCGCAGGTAGCAGCCTTGGGGCCGCAAACGCCCTTGCACAACTTCCGTGGCCTGACGGTGGGCGAAATACGAGCATCGCCGGCGCTCGAGGGGCTGTTGGCCTCGCTGCGCTGAGGCTCGGCCAAAACCGCGCGCGCGTCGGGCAAATGCAGCGCCAGTGCCGCCGCGCTTCACGACGGCGGCACTGGCCGTGGCGCTAGCACGGGCCTTGCCGAGGCGCCGCAAAGCGATTGAGACAGGTCGCCAGGATCTCCAGCCCACCCTCGAGTGCCTGCGCCCAGGTCAACGGGCAGGCAGCAGCGCGCCTCAGGCCGCCCGCCGGCCGTGCCAGGCTTGCCGGAACGTGGATAAACCCGACACGGCGGCCGGGTCGGTCGCGGGCCGCTGCCAGGGAATGATAAAGCGTGGCGTTGCACAGGTAGCCCCCCGCGTCGCGGGAGGCAAAAGCCGGGATACCAATCCGGCGCAGGCGTGCGACGATGTAAGCGACCGGCAGGCTGGCCCGCAGCATCTCCGGGCCGCCGGCACGGACGGCCGTCGAGACCGGCAAAGCGCCGCCCGCGTCGGCGGCGAGGAGGCATCGGTTTTGCCCCCGCTGCTCGACCTCGAAGCCGCGCGCGCGCGCCGAGACGCCAAAATGCACGATGAGGTCGGGCCGGGTTTCGAGCAGCAGGGCCTCCATCTGCCGCGGCGCCGCCAGCCACTCGGTGGGCAGCACGTCGGCGATCAGCTTGGCGCCAGGAAAGCGCCGCTTGGCCGCAGCGGCCAGTTGCGGGACGAGGGCCATGGTCGCGTTGACCGGCACGCCTGGAAACGACGCAAAGCCAGTAAGCAACACTCTCATGGCATTGTCCGCATTCAAGCCCCGATCCGCATCAGGGGTCGCCCCGGGAGGGCCGCATACCCATTAGCGCAGCGAGCTGGCCGGCAGCAAGCGCCGGCGTCAGCCGGCCCGCACGCACCTCGTTCTCGAGCCCCAGCACACGATTTTGCAGCTCGGCATCGGACCGCAACACCCTTTCCAGTCGCTCTTGCAGCAAGGCGCGCATCCAGTCGACCGCCTGTGCTCCGCGCCGAGCCTCAAATTCGCCGCTCGCCTGCATGATGCGGCGATGTTCAACGACGCGGGCCCACAGCTCGTCTAGCCCGCGATTCTCCTGGGCGGAGGTGGTGAGCACGGGCGGCGTCCAATTTGGCGACGTCGGCGTCAGGATGGCGAGCGCCCCCTGATAGATCGCAGCCGCTTTCATCGCCCGGGCGCGGTTGTCGCCATCGGCCTTGGTGATGGCGATCATGTCGGCGATCTCGATGATGCCGCGCTTGATACCCTGAAACTCGTCGCCGCCGCCGGCGAGCAGAAGCACGAGAAAGAAATCCACCATGCCCGCGACGGCAATCTCCGACTGGCCGACGCCAACCGTCTCCACCAGCACGACATCGAAGCCGGCCGCCTCGACGAGCGCCATCGTCTCGCGGGTCTTGCGCGCCACGCCACCAAGCGTGCCGGAGGTTGGCGAAGGCCTGATGAAGGCCGATTTGCTTTGCGCCAGGCGCGCCATGCGCGTCTTGTCGGCCAGGATCGAGCCGCCGGAACGCGTCGACGTCGGATCGACCGCCAGCACGGCGACGCGATGACCCGCATCGATGAGATTGACGCCGAGCTGATCGATGGCCGTCGATTTGCCGGCGCCGGGTACGCCCGTGATGCCGACGCGCACGGCCTTCCCGGTCTGCGGCAGCAGACGTTGCAGTAGCTCTTCGGCCAGCGCCACATGTTCGCCTTTCGAGCTCTCGATCAGCGTGATGGCACGCGCGAGCATGGCGCGGTCGCCCGCGCGCACACCCGCGACATAGGCGTCAAGCGACAGACGTTTCTGGTCACCGGCAAATGACATCGACCTGCGCTCTCCTTGCCCGCCAGAATCGAGAAAATCACGACGGCCGGCAAGAGCGCGATTTGGCTCAAGGTCAATGGCGCGCCTGGGGCGGCCGGGCCAGGGCGCCGAGCACAATGGCGGCGAGCACAAGGGCGCCCCCGGCGAGCTTCCAGCCATCGACGGCCTCGGCCAGGAACAGGATCGCCGCCAACAGCGCCGTCAGCGGTATGGCGGCCGTTGTCAGGCCCGCAAGCCATGTCTCGACATGGCGCAGGCCGCGATACCAAAGCCATAGACAAAACACGCTGGCAGAGAGCGCATACCAGCTAGCAAGCATCCACGTCGATGCCGAGATCGCCCCGATGTCGAACGGCAATTCCAGCAACGCGAGCGGTGCGGCACCCGCCAACCCGACCAGGTTGGCGCCGAGTGCCAGTCGCAGCGGTTGATAGGGCGGCGCCAACCGCTTGCCGAGGATGACGAAGCTCGCCTCACAGACAACGGCGCCGACAACCAGGAGGTTACCGATCAGGCTGGCCGTACGGGGCTCGGCCCCCGCCGCCAGCAGCAGGAGACCGGCAACGGCAAGCCCGACGGCACCGGTCTGCGCCATGCTCAATCGCTCACGCATGACGACAACTCCCAACAGGGCAACCACGGCGGGCAAGGTGGCGGTGATGATGCCGGCCTCGGCCGCGGATGTGCGTTTCAAACCCTCAAACATCAGCGCCGTAAAGCCGATCATGCCCAACAGCGCCATCACCGTCAGGTCGCGAGCCTGGCCGCACCGCAGCTCGCTGAGCTTGGGGCCAGGCTCGCCGCCGACCAGCGCCAACAGCGCGCCCGTCGACACCAAGAAGCGAAAGAGCATGAAGAGGTAGACCGGCACCTCAGCAACAATGGCCTTGCCCAAGGCGACATTGGCGCCCGTCAGGACCATGGCGGCCGCAAGCGAGGCGCAAGCCGCGAGCCGGTGCCGCCGCGACAGAGGGTTTGTCATGCGTTTGCCAAATCTCGTTGCCACATGCTGGTCCTTACCGACGTTGGGGGAGGCTCGGCACGATTGCGACGCAGCTGGCGTTTCCCGTAAGCTGGCTGTTACCGGGTGGACGAGGATAGGGGAGGGCCATCATGGGCGAGGTTTCGCCGGCAGCCGTCAACCTTGGCATTTTGGCTGCTGGCCTCCTTCTCTACGCCCTCATCTGGTACTTGACGAGAGGGCTGCCCCGGTTCGCCAAGGTCCTGGCGCGCCTCCTGCCGCTCGGTCTGGTCCTGCCGGCAATGCTCATTTTGTCGGGCCAGAACCTTGCTCCCAGGCGCGAGGTTGCCACCGCCCCGCCACCGCCGCCCGCCGCGCGCCGGGAACCGCCGCCAACGGCCGGCGCGCCGGCGCCGTCCGAGCCCAAGTCGGCGGCGGCGCCGCCGTCGGCCCCGCCGCCCCCCCCCCCGGGCTCACACCCCCCCCCCCCCCCAATTCCCCGCCCCGACCGCCCCCCCCCCGCCCCGGCCC